>ERZ857969.1727-NODE-1727-length-28351-cov-7.416172_pt1 | contig 28351 bp, 30 predicted proteins | sample MGYA00519864_ERZ857969 | MGnify/ENA primary metagenome ERZ857969 (study PRJEB31778, sample SAMEA3449382) | human gut metagenome | biome: human gut; feature: human-associated habitat; material: faeces | place: United Kingdom | collected 2010/2012 ... | reverse complement strand
TAAGGGATTCGAACCCCTGACCTTCTGGTCCGTAGCCAGACGCTCTATCCAGCTGGGCTAATGCTACATTGCCTGCTCGTTTAAAGCATAAATATTATATTGTTATAAAAAAGAAAAGTCAACCGTTTGCGGAAACATAGTCCACTTTTTTTTGTGTGTGATTACTTTTCTACAATTAATAATGTTGCGTTTGTTTAACCTCGCACGAACACCTTTTAGTAGTAAAAACCATAGTTTTATTCTCTAATTTCAATTAAAACGGGCATTTTTTGAGTTTCCTTGAACGTTGGTTCGAGGATTTTTTTATTCATACCCTTAAAGATATCGTTATCGACGAAGATTTTAGTCGTATAAATAAGAGAACCCCGAAGGCTTTCACCTTCAGGGCTTTCATCTTTATCGTATTCAATTGGTTTAGGGGTAATTGGCGTATCTACATAGTGCAACATAATTTCGATACGGTCATCGCTATATACATACACTTTTTCGACAAGCAATTCGATCATCATTTCAGGCTCTTGTTCGACGGCTTTTTTAAGATAGGTTTCAATAGTTTTTTTATCCAAAACTGTTTTTTCTTGCATACGCTCAAAAATGAGTTTTTCTTGCAAGTCCTTGCGAGTAGATTCGAGTTCTTGCAAACGGTCTTTTGTCGTGTCGGTTATAATGCCTTGCTCGATAGCGTTCATAATGTTGTTTATGGATTTGTTTATCCGCAACAACTCTTTTTCAAGAGCTTTGACGGGGTTATCGCCTAACAGTTTTGCGTTATGCTGTTTGTATATCTCGTCAACGATTACGGATAAGTTTTTGCCTGTCAACGTTTCTTGCAAGGCTTTTAGGACAATACTTTCAAGCAAATCCTTTTTCATAAATTTGGCTTTACAGTTCTTTTTGCCTATGGCGTTCCAACATTTATAATACTTTGATACTTTACCGGATTTTGAAGTTCCGCTGTAAGAGGTCATTCTTGTGCCGCATTCGCCGCAATAAACTCTCTTTCGCAGCAGATATGAATAATCCGGGATATGATTGCCGTAACGATTGGCGTCTATTTTTGCTTTGCAACGCTCGAATAACTCCGGTTCGATGATTCTCGGATAAATATTATCGTAAACCTCGCCGTGCAACGTGTATTTTCCCGTATATTTTTCGCCGTGAAGAATAACGTAAATGTTTGCCGCGCTGAAAGGCTTACCGCGATAGAGTATACCGCGTTCGGCAAAACTTATTGCAATTTCGTTACCGCGTTCACCTGCGGCATATCTTTCAAATATTTCTTTGACGATAGGACCTTCTTCTTCGTGGATAAACACCTTTTTCTTTTCGGTGTAATAGCCGTAATTTAGTTTACCGGCGCAGTGTAAACCTTTCAGACGAGTTTCTTTTTGACCGCGCCTTGTCTTTTGAGATAATTCCTCGCTGTAATACTGGTTCATGCCTTCGAGCAAACTTTCCAACAGTATGCCTTCTGGACTGTCGGGAATATTCTCCATAGCGGAAAGTATTTTAATGCCGTTGTCTTTCAGGTGCTTACGGTGCATAGCCATTTCAAACTTGTTACGGCTGAATCTGTCTAATTTGTAAACGAGAACGAAATCGAATTGTTTTTTATCGCTATCTTTCAGCATTTGTTGAAAAGCGTCGCGATTGTCGTTCGTTCCCGTAGTTGCTCTGTCTATGTATTGATTTACGATTAGAATGCCGTTTCTTTCGGCGTAATCGTTACATACACGGACTTGTCCTTCGATGGATTGTTCTGTTTGTCTGTCGCTCGAATAACGGGCGTATATGACCGCTGTCTTCATTCGGAAGCCTCCTTGTTTTAGCTTTTGAGCACATTCTAAACTTCAAATAGGAAGGTTTTTTTCCTGTTTGAAATTTTTTTGCTCTTTTAGCAATTTTTTTTGCTTTGCTTTGTCTTTCGACAACCACGAAAAATCAGAAAAAGACGCGGCGGTCAAGCGGCATAAACAATAAGAGGCTTATGGCAAAAAAATATTGTCGTATAAATTATTCGACTTTCAGTTTTAAACCATATTTTTTTAACTTGACGGCAAGACTTTTTCTGATACGCAAAAAAAGAGAAAGACATTGTAATCGAGTAAGTTAAAACGGCAACCTAAGGCATTTGCCCAACTTAAAATATGAATTGCCTAAAATTACAATAATTCGGGCGAACGAGTGTTTTCGCCAAAAACAGACTAAAAATTTACAGTTCATAGCCGCAAAACTCTTGATTTTTTGTCTTTGACAGGGTATAATAGAATAGAAAAATGCCCTAAGGGGCAAAAATCTATTTCAGAAAGGCGTAAACTAATGGAAATCAAGCGTGATTTGTATTTGAATCAACTTATCGAAAGAAAACAGAACGGACTTATAAAGGTGATCACGGGTATTCGTAGGTGCGGTAAATCCTACTTATTGAACACGCTGTTCTATGATTATTTGAAAAATTCGGGAGTGGACGAAAATCATATTATAAAATTCGCATTTGATTCGAGCGTGGACTTAAAATCGATAGGCGAAAATATCGTTACACTTGAAAAGGAAAAGCGTAAAGTCGATCCCGATAAGTTTATGACGTATATTCAAAGTAAGATGACGGATAAGGAAACGTATTATCTTTTGCTTGACGAAGTGCAACTTCTTGACTGCTTTGAATCGGTGTTGAACGGTTATTTGCACATGGATAACGTTGACGTTTACGTAACGGGAAGTAACGCAAAGTTCTTGTCAAAAGATATTATCACCGAGTTTGCAGGGCGTGGCGACGAAATTCATATGCAGCCGCTAAGTTTTGCGGAGTTTATGTCGGCATATAAAGGCGATAAATACGAAGGACTTACGGAATATATGCTTTACGGCGGTATCCCTATGGTTGTTTTGAGGGAAGGCGCGGAGAATAAGTCGTTAATGCTAAAACGTCTTTTTGATGAGATTTATATCAGGGATATTGAAACTCGGCATAAGGTCAGAAACAAAGCCGATCTTGAAGATTTGCTTAATATTCTGTCCTCGTCTATCGGATCGCTTACAAATCCCGAAAAGTTGAAAAATACTTTTCATTCGGTAAAAAAGTCGAATATAACCTCGGCTACGATAAAAAAATATCTGGAATACTTTTCCGATTGTTTTTTGGTTGAATCGGCTTCGAGATACGATATAAAAGGAAAAGCGTATATAGATACGCCGCTTAAATATTATTTTTCCGACCTGGGGCTTAGAAACGCACGCATCAATTTTAGACAGTTCGAGCAACCGCACTCAATGGAAAATATAATCTATAACGAACTTAGGTTGCGTGGCTTTTCGGTGGACGTCGGCGTTGTAATTACGAAGGAACAAGGCATTAGAAAACAGTTGGAAGTCGATTTTGTATGTAATCTCGGTACAAAACGCTATTATATACAGTCTGCGTACTCTTTGCCGAGCGAGGAAAAGCGTTCTCAGGAGATAAGACCTTTTACGCGAATAGACGATTCGTTCAAAAAAATAGTAATTACGGGAGATATGTCGCCTACGTATTATAACGACAACGGCGTATTGTTTATGAATATCTTCGATTTCCTGTTAAAACCGGATAATCTTAATTTGTAAGGTAATACCATGGCAAAAAACACGGATAGTTCGATTAAATTATTAGTCTTATACGACATACTGCTAAAATCGACGGACGAAGAACACGCTCTTTCGACTAATGAAATCATAGAAGAATTAAAGAAACGCGGCATTTCCGTTTCGCGAAAAGTCTTACCGTCGGATATAGACTTGCTGAATAAATACGGTTATGAAATCTGTTCGTATGTGAAGAAATCGCGGTATTATTATGCCGTGCATCAACTTTTCGATACGGCGGAAATTACAATGCTGACCGACGTAATAAAAGCGTCAAAACTCACTGAAACAAGGAAAGAAACGATTATAAACAAGTTGTATTCCACAATAGGAATATACAAAAATGCCGATAACACGGACAATATTATTTTCTTGGATTCAAAAAAACACGGTAATTCAAGCATTATTTACAATATCGACGCCATAGAAACGGCAATAAAACAGAAGAAAAAGGTGTCGTTCTTGTATTATCATCTGGACGAAAATAAAAAGAAGGTCTATCATAAGGATAAAAAGCGTTACGTTTTCAATCCGCTGTCATTGATATGGAGTAAGGATAATTACTATCTGCTTTGTTATGATGACAGTCATGACGGAACTTCTCGTTACAGAATAGATAAAATGGAAGACGTTACGGTGGAATCCGATCCGATACTTGAAAAAGAAGAGTTCGGCAATTTTGATTCGGAAACGTATAGAAAACAAATCTTTTCTATGTTCGGCGGTGAACTCGAAGAAGTTACCATAAAATTCGATAAAGAACTTCTGAGCGATATATACGACAAATTCGGCACGGATATAGAGATACAACGGAAGTATGGCGGCGCATTGGAAACCACGCTTTCGGTTCAGGTAAGCAAAACGTTTTTCTTATGGGTTGTAGGCACTTTGGGGAAGGTAAAAATAATCGAGCCGAATAACGTAAAGGAAAGGTTCGACTCATTCGTAAAAGAAATAACAGACAATTATTGATATGGAAAGCGGTTCATTCGTGAGCCGCTTTTTTGTATATAAAATTTTTAATGTGTCGCTTAATCGGGACATATTGTTGTTGTAATCGATTTGTCTTTATGCTATAATTCAAACACGAAAATAATTTCGCCCTTTGGAGAAACGCCTATGAGAGCAAAGAATGAAGATACAAAGATAAGGATATATGAGTATATCAACGAATACATAAAAAACAATCGAGTAAGCCCGACAATAAACGAGATAGCAAAAAACGCCGGTTGTGCCGTATCGACTGCATATAAATTTTTGGAACGCTTAAAAGACGAAGGGCTTATAGATATGGCAGGGCGAGGACGAATAACTTCTTCGGTAAATAATTGGGAAATGGGGTATGCTCCGATTCTCGGAATGGTTGCGTGCGGAAAGCCGAAACTTGCGGTTGAAGATATTCAAGGGTATTTGCCACTTAATATGGATTATTTTGGCAAAGGCGAATACTTTTTGTTGGTTGCAAGCGGCGAATCTATGATAAATGCCGATATAAATGACGGAGATTTGGTGCTTATACGCAAGCAAAGCACTTTTGAAAACGGACAGATAGCGGTAGTGCTTACGGAAAGCGATTGCTCGGACGAAAGTATGGCAACTTTGAAAAGAGTGTATCGGGATGATAAGAACAAGCGGTTTCGCTTGCATCCCGAAAACGATAATATGATAGATTTTTATGTCGAGCATATAGATGTAATCGGTATAGCCGTAAAGGTTATCAAAGACTTGATATAACAGCCGATTTTCCCTTTTCGGCTTTTATATAATAACGAACGCAATTTCAGCCCCGAAGATTTTGTGTTCCGAGGTATAACGCCGTGGCTTACTTTGGTATAGGAATTCCCGACCATATCGTAGGTTTGTCAAATTTCAGCGACGTTATATTACGGGAGAAAGGAGCAATAAAACGCTATGGGAAGTATGAAACTGAAACCGAAAGCGGTAAAAGTGGTTTGTAACAACTGTTTTCGTATAACTACGGGTTTTCGCGACGAAAACGGATTTGTTAAGTATCAATGCACGCGATGCGGAGCAACAAGCGTATCGAAAGTAATGAGCCGACGGCACGTTCAATTAGACGTATATGCGCCTGCCGGACAAGAACTGTTAGACGAAGATATGTAAAAAACGATACAATTTAATACGGAATTGCGTAGGCTTATGGTCGGTCTGAAATAGGGACAATGTAAAGCCATAGGATAAACAATTCTTTTCGGACGGTTAAACCAGACGTATATGAGAGGCCGCCGATAGACGATAGGATTTCTATAATTTGTAGAATCCGTCGTTTGTCGGCGGTCTTTTTTCGTTTCAAGAAAAAATTAAAAAAATCAAAAAAAGTTTTTCAAACAGGAAAAAAACCTTCCGGTTTGAGTTTTAGAATAACGCCAAGAAAAGCGAAGGAGGTGAAATCGGATATGACGACAAGCGAACGCAGAAACGCGATCCTTGAGGATTTGTGTATGCGCAGATTTGAAAGAATTAACAATCTTGCGTTTCAATACGGCGTAACGGAGAAAACGATCCGTAACGATATTATGATATTGTCCTTAGAATATCCGATTTACACCGCCCAAGGCAACGGAGGCGGAATCTATGTAGACAAAAATTTCAGATTAGGCAAGGTGTTCCTCAAAAACGAGCAACAGGAATTATTGGAAAGGCTTTTGCCGGGGCTTGAGGGCAAGGACGCCGAAGTGATGAAAGCGATTTTGAAAACATTTGGGTTGGAAGGAGCGAAAAAATGACGAAGAAAGCGGAAACGGATTATACGATCAAAGTCAACGGTATGCCGAACTATGCGAATATACCGAAGGCTGTTTTAGAGCCGATAGCAAAGAAATTTCTTGAAAACATTTTGAAAGAACAGCAGAAAAAGGAGACGTAAATTTATGGAAGATGTAAGAAACGGTTGCGACAAACTTGTCTGTCGCATAGATAAGTCGGAAAGACTTGTGGAAATCGTAATGAAAGGCTATAAAACGACGATATGTTTTAAGTCTGACGGAACGGTCGAAATCAAAAACGCGCAGACTGCGTAGTGTCTGAAATCATATAATCCGCGGACCGCAAGACGGCAAAGGAAAGCAAATCTCAATTGCTTTTTCTATGCCGTCTTTTCGTTTGCGGAAAAGTACCGGCTCTGCGGATTTTTATCAAATTCAAGGAGCGAAAAAAATGAAAGAATACACTTATTACTTTGCGGACGGCACAAAGAACACCATAGAGGTCGAAGAAAAATGGTATGACCTGCTTAAAGAAATGGATGAGGCGGAACGAAAGCAAAAATACAATTATGAGCGACACAATTATCCGCTTTCACAGGTGGATTATGAGGGCGAAACTTTTGCCGACTATTCGGCAGATCCGTTTGAAAAAATGGTTGCGGAAATAGATAAAGAAAGAATAGCCGCGGCGTTGACTACATTGACGAATTGCCAAAGGGTTCTGTTTGAAAAGGTATTTGTCGAACGCAAGAAAATAACTGAAATTGCGAAAGAAGAAGGCGTTTGTCATCAAGCAATCAGCCAAAGGGTGGAGCGTATTAAGGCGAAATTAAAAAAAATATTGGCGTAGACCGTAGCAAAACGTGGATTTCGAGCCTATATAGTGAGAACGTTGAAAAGGAGGCGTAAGGAAATGCAACGATTCAGAGTTGAATGTAATTTTGGCAGTAAGTATTTTGACGATATCTTTAATGCTCGCAGGTATTTCTATAAATGTATAGAAAGAGACCTACAGGTGGAATTATGGAAGGTAACGTATCATCTGTGTGAAGAAAAAAGAGAATATTCGGCAACGCAAGAGTTAATGGAGTTTTACGGATATTTGCCTTTTTGAGTATCAGATAATTCTTGAACGATAAAAGGGTATAGCGATAAAAAATTCGACGCACAGCGGCCGCGCGTCAAGGAATTTATCGGCTGAAACGCAATGTTTCTTAAAATATCGTTCAACGGTTATATTCGCGGATGCCCTGCGTTATGGGCAACATTATAAAAACGAAAGGAGAATTTTCAATGGCAAACAACAACGAAAGACGTTGGAGCGTTCCGTCCAAGCGTGCGAAAGGTTACGCAGAAGAACGCAAAGCAAAAGTCCATCAGCACGGACCTAAAGAAGGTAAGGAACTTACCGATTACGAAGCGGGTATGAGGTCGGGCTATCTACAGGCTCAGTCCGATCACGCGGGACTTTTCAAGTACAAAAAGGCTTTAGCCGAGGGCAAAACTAAGGCGGAAGCTAAAAAGATTTCCAGACAGAAAGGTAAAAAATAATAATCAGGAGGACAAACAGTTATGGAAAACAAAATTATCGTAGAAAAAGGCACTTTTGAATATAACGACAAGGAATATTCTTCGTATTTCATTGCGGGCAAAATCAAGGGCAAGGACGTAAAGGTAGCGTTGATGCCGCCCGATAAAGGCGGTTGGGCAGTGCTCGATATCCTTTTCAGCGATACCAATCAAGGCGAACTTGTGGTTAAGCCGTATGAACTGAAAGACGAAAAAACGGGCAAGGTAACGGCAACCGGCAATACTTATGCCGTAAGAACCGTTGACGAAAACGGAGAAATTTACGAATGCCCCGTAAAACCGTTCAAGAGTTCGGATAAAGCGCTTTTGAATATGCTTTTGAGATAAGCATAACCTTTGTAAAAACTACGGTTTGCTTTTAAGCAGATCGTAGTTTTTTTACTAAAAATCTAAATTTCGGAGGAAAACTTAATGATTAACAAAGAAAAATTCAAGTGGATTGCCGTATTTACGGCTCTCATTCTTCTCTTTGCAGGCGTAATTACTTACCTTGCAATCGCTATCGGCAATAAGCCCGTGGAAGTAAAGACTGAAGGACAGGACGTTTCGGCTGCAGCCGAGGATAACCCTATGGTTATGCTTACTATGGGCAATGCAACTATCTTTAGGGCTGCTCCCGAAGTAAGCAAGGTTGACACACCCGAACAGGTATATGTATCTCAAACGGTTACGGCAACCATTACGCCGTCTACCGTCGTAGACAAATACGTTACTTGGTCTGTCGCATGGGCAAACGACGCTCCGCTCAAAGACAAGAATATTTCGGACTATATCAAGGTGACGGACGATTCGCAAGGCAATCTTACGGCAACGGTCAACTGCTACAAGTCTTTCAAAGGCAGCAAGGCAATTCTTACTTGCACCACAAGACAAGGCGGTAAAACCGGAACTGTCGATATCGTTTATGAAGGCGTGCCGTCGAGTATGGTTATCAATGCTCCGTCGGGCGTTACGAAATACAATCTCGGCAAAGATTCCGTGGATTTGCTTTATGTCGGTAAGTCTTACTCTCTTAATCTTGCAATGGATAACATTTTTCATAGCGTAGGTAGTAATTTCAATGACTTTACCGTAACCGTTACGGGAGTAGGATCTGTTACTTGCGGCTCTTATTCTCAATCAGGCAGGGGCGCAGGTTGGAGTTCTCACAATAACATTGTAGATTTCAATAAAATTGCAAAAGAGTTCGTAACATGTTCGACTTCCGGCAATACGCTTTCGATTAACGTAACAAAGTCACTTTACGATTATTACGAATCCAAGGAAACAAAAATAGTCGAAGGCAACGGCGAAACGACTACTTACACTAATAAGTTGTATTCAATTAACACCGATTCCGACGGAAATAAACCGTATTTCCTTGTCACGGTCAAGCACAAAACGCTCGGATTTTCCGCGCAGTATAAGTTCTTTATCGGCGAAGAAGTAAGTAAAGTCACGCCGAGCAAGACAACCATCACGTTTTAACAGGAGGTAAAAAATGTATAACGAAAAAAGCAATAAAATCAGATGGATAGCCGTGTTTACGGCAATCGTTCTTATCCTTGCGGGCGTAATCACTTCGCTTGCAATAGCAATTCTGAACAAGCCCGTCGAGGCAAAGGCAAACGATACCGTTTCGGACGTAATCGAACAGCCTGCCGAAAGCCCTTCAGACAACGAAAACCCCGGTCTTGTTTCGCTCAGAATGAGTCCGAGTTATGCGGTAGCGGCGGCAAACGGTCAGCAAACAGTGTCTAAAACTATAACGGCAACTGTTATGCCCGTGGACGCGCCCGACAAATCGGTTGACTGGTCTATAAAATGGTGCACGCCTATCGAGGGCAAGGACATAAGCGAATATCTTACGCTTACGCCCGAAAGCGACGGCGCACTTACCGCAACCATTACCGCTCTTAAAGGTTTTGAAGGCGGCAGCGCATACGTTACTGCAACAACCCGAGTCGGCGGTTTCACGGCAACCTGCCTTATTATGTATGACGGCAAGCCCGAATCGCTCTCCTTTATCCATAACGGTAAGGAAATCACAAACACCGGCACGGTCAATCTTACAGCAGGCACGACGAACGAAATCACGCTCAACCTTAAAAACACTCTCGGAGCGGTCGGTTCTAAATACGGCGACTTTGAAATCGTAAAGGTTAAAGGTCAAGGCAGATTTACGTTGACTAAACAGTATATCGTAAACGGCAGCGTAAGTTCAACGTCGGAAGTCGTATTCAACCTCGAAGAAGGAACTTACAAATATAAGGACGAAGTTCTCGGAAACGATTTAACTCTTACCATCAAGCCCGAAGATTTCTTCACGGCGTCCATAAGCGGTAACAAACTTACGGTTAAGGCAATCAAGTCCGAATCGTCTTATGCGACACCTTATCCCCGAACCGGCTATCGTTTCACTTACAAGGGAACGTACACCGATCCGCGCGCCGGCGGGAAACCGGATAATTGTATCTGGTATGTAGCCGTAAGAGATAAAGTCAGCGGCGAAGAATCCCTTCTTCAGATCGACATTCAGTCCACCGTTACGAGCATTTCGCTGTCGGACACCGTGTATTCGTTTTAACTCGAAAATAACAATCAAGGAGGCTATCAATGACAAAATCTAAAATAGGACAAGTTGTTTCTTACATAGCCATACTGCTTGTTATCGTAGCCGTCATCGGCGTTTTCGCCTACTTCACAAACGGATTCACGACCGACTTCAAAACTTTCTACGTTTCGGTAAACGGCAAAGACGTTATGACAACTCAAAACGGTTACGTCGTTACGCCGAGCGAGCCTTTGAAAGTGGACGTGAAATACACTTTTGCGTTCAACAAAAACGAAACGAAAGGTTATTCCGTAAAAATCGTTCCGAACAAAACTGACGAAGATTTCGACTTCTCTGTTGACGGCGAAACGCGTTTCTTCGGCGACGAAAAAGACCTTACAAACGGTTTTGTAATCGACAAGCGGGAACAATCTTTCACAGTCGTTCCAAAAGGCGGAACACCGCTCGAAATACTCAAAGCGGTTTATCCCGAAAATGAAGTTACTTGCGAAAGCAAAGGTTACAACGATATGTTCACGGTAATCGTTACCTCGTATAACGGCGAATCGAGCGTAAAACTTAATTTCGCGCTTGAACGCAGGGTTACGGGTATCACGTTCGACAAGGAGGTGATCGAGTTTTGACAAGGACGATGAAAACGAGAATTGCGTGTATGCTACTCGCTTTTATTGCGGTGTTCTGCACTGTAATAACTACGGTGCAGACGCCCGTCTTTGCCAGAGCGGAAAGCATAACTTATTCGGGAGTAATGGACGATTTGAAAAAGGATACGTCGTTTAAGCCGGAAAACTATCCGACCAAAACAGACGATTATTCGTTGAAAATCATTCAACTTGCCGAGAGCGTAAATAAGGAACTTTTCGTTTACGTCTATCAGTCGAGCGGAAAAGCCAAAGACTTCAAAGCGTCGTCTATAAACATTTCGACCACGATAAACGATTCGATTTCGTATCTGAATTACAAACTCGAATTGCTCAATTCAAACGGCGTGTTTTATAAATACAAAGTTTCGGGGCTTACGGTGAAAGACGAAAGCGTGAGATATTACGCCATAAGTTCAATTTACCGCCCGTTCGACGAAAGTATAGATAAACAGGCAAGCGGCGGAAATACCGTTACCGAAGTCAATTACGCGGTCAATAAGCAGTATTGTTTCGGCGAGATAAACGGCAAGCCGTATGTAAATTGCGTGGATATCGAAACAATCGTCGTTACGGATAAGTTTGTAGGTTTCGTTCGTTATCCTGACGGGTTCAAACTGTATGTAGGCGCATGCGACAGCCATTTCGTGGCGTTCAACACAAATAAGCCTATGGACAAACTTCTTGAAGCCGACGTGTATTACACAACGCAGGAATATTCTTCATCGTGGGCGGCATTTGTCGGAGAAAACGAAACGTTCGGCAAGAAAGCCGACAACTACGCCTATCTCAAATATACCGATAAGGTCGAACATACAGGCGGTGGCTGGTTTGCCGGAACGTATAAGTGGGACAGGATTCAGACGGTTGACGATTTTATAAAGAACGAAGACCGCGAACAAATCTTTTCGGGCGCGGTAATCGACGTGAAAATTTCGTCCAAACTTACCGACGCCGCTCTTAATGAACTTAAAGGTAAAAAGTGGGTTCTCCGCTTTACCGAAACGGACTATACGCTTTGGTCGGGACAAGGCACTTATGGCACTTTTTCCACCATTGTGGGCGACGTAACCATCCTTCGTTTGAAGTTTGAAACGGACGGCATAACCTACAACTTGGGCGTTATAGACAACAAACAAACGGGCGGAAAAGAACCGTCGAACGAAACGGACATCGACATAAGTCTGAGCAAGCGCGGAAAGATGATTTTATATTTGCTTATGCTCATACTTTTAATCATCCTTCTCGCCCCGATTTTGCCGTATGTTCTGCAAGCAATCGTATGGATAATTTCGCTGCCGTTCAAAGGTATTTCGGCGGTTGTAAAATCCATGAAACGACGGCGCGCCGAGAAGCGTGTCAGAAAAGAATTTGCCGACCGGTTGAACACAAGCGGTAAGTAAAATCTAACAAAAAGACGCCGGCGGATCATATGGTTCGTCGGCGTTAATTTTATCTATAAAAAACAGGAGAATTTCAATATGAAAACACTAAAAAGAATCATAGCGGTTTTACTGCTATTCATAACCATTCTGGCGGTCAGTTATATCGTTTATACGACAAAGCAAATACCGCCCGAAAATACGATTTCGGAGGTGCTGTATGAAGTGGCAAAAACGACTTAATATTGCGCTCACGATAGCCCTTACGATAGCGTTTATTTTGCTCGGAGCGTTCGTGTTCAGAGTTGCCTATTGTCGCACATTCGAGGCTTTAATCGACTTATATGGCAGTTTTAAGTATTATTTCTGTGTATTATTCGGTTTCCCCGTCGATGGTGTTCCGTCCGTTGCGGAGCGTTCAAATGTGCTGAAATGGGACGTGATTTTGCCTGCGGATTTTGAAACGTTCAAGACAAATTGTTTATCCTTTTTCAGACTGTTTATAAGCAAAGAAAACTTCCTTTCGTGGCTTAATTCGACAGGCGGAAAAGCGGGCGTTTGGGCAAAAATTTTCATCATACTTTTGCCGTGTATTTTGGCGGTCATAATCGCTATAAAACGGCTGTATGCAAAAGGCAATACAAAGCACAACGTAGACACAGTTCCGCTACGGGTATTCAAGAAAATATCTGCCGTAACGTATCAACCGACAAAACGGTTTATATGCAGTTATATAGACTTTTTACGCGAGCATAACTGGATATGGATTTCGTGGCTTATTATATGGGCGTTCCACCTAAATATAGCAAGTATCGTGATAGAATTTTTCGCGTATTACTTCTTCTTTTCTGTGTCGTTCCGGGTGGACACGATATACACGCAATTCGTAAAATTGGCAATAGATTTGCAACCGTTTTTCAGTTTCTTTCCGTGGTGGTCACTGCTCATTCTTGCCTACGTTTTGTTCGAGCATTGGCGTAAGAAATTCGCACTTAACAAACTGCGTAAATGCGAAGCGAAGAATTGCGGATTTATAAACGCTCTGCCTATCGTTTCGATGACCTGCGGAAGTATGGGAAAACGCAAAACCACAATGATTACGGATATGGCGTTAAGTCAGGAAGTAATGTTCAGACAAAAGGCGTTCGACATTTTACAGAAGGCGGATATGAAATTTCCGTATTTTCCGTGGATATGCTTTGAAAAAGAACTCGCCGCGTGTATCGAATACGGAACGGTATATAACCTTGCAACCGTCAAAGAATGGGTAAACCTTAAACGTAGCCGATATGAAAAGCACGGCAACGCTCTGTGGCAGTTATACGGATACGACTGTCAAAGATACGGTCTTACATACAACGACGCATTAAAGATAAGCGAATTATTCGACGTGTTGGAAACGTATGCGCAGGCGTTTTTCATATACGCACTTGAAACGAGCCTTATCGTTGCGAACTACTCCATACGAACAGACAATCAGATATTGACGGAAGACAATTTTCCGTTGTGGGCGTTGGACTTCTTCACCGACGGGCAAAGGCAAAGCAGACACTCCCATATTCTGGACTTCGACGTATTGCGTTTAGGCAAAAAGATTTTGGATAACAACCCGAAAGCAGGCAGTTTCGAGTTCGGCGTTGTGGCAATAACGGAAATCGGTAAAGAGCGCGGGAACAACCTTGAATTAAAGGAAGTCAAGAAGAAAAACGATGAAACGAACCAAAAGAACGACCTTTTCAATTCGTGGCTCAAAATGTGCAGACACTCCGCAACGGTGGATAATTTCCCGTTCATAAAGGTGTTTACGGACGAACAACGCCCCGAAAGTTGGGGTGCTGACGCCCGCGACCTTTGCGACATTATAAATATCGTTTCCGCAGGTGATATGAAACTCGCTTTACCGTTTTATACGATAGAAGATATGCTGTCCGAAATAGCGTTTAATCGCTTTATAGCCCTATATTACGATTTCAGATACCGCCGCGGCGACAATACTTTGCTCGTGCATATTCTGAAATCCGCAACCGCATGGTTATGGAAACGAAACGCCCGAATTTACAACAAATACGGTTATTCTATCGTCAAAATAGAAAAGGAACGCGGCACGATGGACGGTAAGCCCGAAAACAAAAAGTATTTCTTGATAAACTACAAAATTTACCGTAATCGTTTCACAACCGATTGCTTTTCGGACTATTTCAACGACTTGGCAAGCCGCACAAACGTAGGACTTATGAACTATATAGAATACGCAACGGAAAAAGCAAGCGTTGAAGAACTGAAAGCACAAAACAGTTATTTCGTCAACGGTCTTTACCGTAACGAGGAGGTGTGATATGCCATACGGAGAAGCCAAAATCTATCACGACGGAAGTCATTTTATAGCAATACCGTATGTTCCTAATCCTCGAAGGCGACGACCAAAGCCGCCCGAAGAACAGATTACTGTTGTGGACGAAAATGCTGATAATGAAACTATAGGCAGACTTTCCGAAGCAAATGAACCTGCTAACGATATTTCTGAAAAGGGCGAAACGTCTGTTGTGGAGTCCGTCGAAAGCGGCGGTGAAACAAAAAATAAGATGGAACGGAAGTTGACTCGTAAGGAATTGTTTGAAGAATTATATAATGAAACGCGAGATAAAAAACGGAGCGAACGAAAGAAAATAATAACGGAAAAGATGTTGCCGTATTTCCGGGATAAGCAAGCGACGGCAGAGTTTGTCAACATACAGTTTGAAAGAAAACTAAGGAACATTATTTGCCGAAGAGTCAGGCTTATGCGTAAGGTTAATTTACAAACATTCAACTATTTTTGCACTTTTACTTACGATAGTGCTAAGCATACGGAAGAAAGTTTTATGCGGAAATTAAAAGGCTGTTTTAAGATGATGTGCCATAGAAGGAATTGGAAATACGTTGGGGTGTGGGAGCGATCGCCTGAAAAGAAACGGTTACACTTTCACGGTTTGTTCTATATTCCCGATGGCGCAATGGTGGGCGAGCTTATAGAGGTACACGATTATTCTCCCATAAAGAAGAAAGTGCAACATACGATACAGAATACATATTTCAATGAACGGTTCGGCCGATCCGATTTTAAGCCCGTGGTGGATAGGCGGATGTTGGGCGAGGCAGTCGCTTATCTGACGAAATATATGGAAAAGACGGGCGAGAAGATTGTGTATTCCAAAGGCTTGCCGCAGTATTTCATTTCGGACATTCTGGACGAGGACGTTGTATGCACGATAGGGCAGGAAGATAGGAAACTGTTGCTTTACGATAATTTTAATTGTTGGGACGAGGGCTGCCTTGTTGGACCGGTGAGCAAAGAAGTGATAGCACAAATGCGAAAAAGCAATTAAACGGAAATCCGCGCCTAAAAATACGGGTTAAAAACGGAAAATTGCCGTAAACGAAGAATAGCGGTGATTCGCCAAGCGGGTTAGCGGCGAACACCGCTTTCGTTACGCTTTCGTTTTCCGTTATTTCGGTCGGTTCGGTTAAGTTTTTGGCGTGTGCTTGTCTGCGCCGCGAAGCGGCGCTCTCGTATCAAGACTGTGACACATTTTTATGGACACTCTTTGTTTGAGATAATTATTCTCCGAATACATCGCCTTTTCGGCTGTAGTTGGTGGCACAAAGAAATTCGGAAGTAAACGGGAAAAATTGTTACTTAAAATTTGTAGATATGAGTAAAGCCAAAGTTGAGAAATTTTAACCTCGGCTTTATTTTTTTGTGCTATATAAAATTAGGTTCGACATCAACGCAACAATTTGTTCCTTTGTCGTTGACTTCCGATTGTGCCGACTGCAAGTAAATTAAACACTCATTTTTCTTTGTGCTCCGTTTGGGTTGCCGAAAAGGCGAATTCATTCGGAGGTAAAGAAAAATGAAAGAGTTTAAAAAAGGTATTTTGGATAACGATAGAGTTATCACAGAAAACAACATGCAACGTATGGGAGAAGTGATTGCCTTATGCGCCATTAAAACAGTAATAGTTCGTGGCGGTAAAGATTTGCATAATCTCTACAAAGGACTGCTAAGAGACATAAACCGTGCCAGCGACGATATGAGTCGCTATTCCGACGGATACGAAATAGCACAAGAAGCAATGCTGTTTCTCTGCCAACACATGGGCAAAAGACTTGACGACGTTTACGTTACGAAAACGGGCAGAAAAATTACCATAAAACAAGCGTGTTTCAGTGTTGCCGACAGATACTTGGCTAAAAACTTTGTAAGCCCAATGCTCAACACAACAAGCCTTAACGAGCAGATTGCAACCGAACCCGAAACTATACTCGACGACGAACAAAAGAACAATTATACCGCATTTGACGGGCTTATATCCAAAATGCACTTGACCGCGGTTGAATACGAAACGCTTTCCATATTGATGGCGGGATTTACAACGCTTCAAATCGGCAAAATAATAAATGTCAACCGCACGACGATTTGGCGCAGACAAAACAGTATTCGTAAAAAATATTTGCAAGTCTTGTTATAATGAGTAGCAATAACTTAATACCCACATCAAAGCCCAAGTTAAAGACTATAAGCATATATGTGTTTTTTGTTTTGAAAAGTTGTGTGATACGAAAAAAGCGTATTAATGTGTAGGTTTAAAAACAGTAAATTTCGATCTGTTACAAGTCTAAAATACCGATACAAACTACATTTATATAAACAAAAAAACCTAAACGAAACCGCCGTAGTTTCAATTTAGGTTTTAATTAGTATGCGAGTTGCTCATGAAAAAGCTCAAACGGGTATTAACTTGTTATTTCCCATTAAAAATTTTATCTAATGCATTAAACTCTTTATAGCATTCATCTAAAATATCTAATGTAGGTTCGATCCTCGCTTGTGGCGAAGAACTGTGTGCTGGAATAAATCGGCAAACCTTAGAAAAAAGTGCAGAAATTCTACAAGCACTCTCTTTCAGGGCTGTTGTATTAATAACTTCAAATCTAGTCATTTTTATGTCGGGCTCGTATCTATTTACAGTGCCATTAAATACTTTCTCCACAACCATGAGTTCTAATGCACTTCTCATATAACTAAAGCAATCGTAGAGATGATTTTTATTTTCTCTTAAATCTGCTTTATTTGATACTAAGATATTTACCTGTTTTTTGTAGTACTGATATGTCTCAATATTGGGTAGTTCATATTTTATTTGCCCCGTATAATGTTTGCCATCGATATCCACTCTTTCAAGACAAATAAACGTATGTTCCTCGTTTTCAAGTGTTTCTTTTGCATATTTGGACAGGAAACCAATAAATACCAAATTATGTGTAAATATTATAATTTGTTTCTTTTGCGCTAATTGAACTAGCACACGGGCCGCTGTTTCCATTCTCTGCAAATCCAAACTGTTTACAGGATCATCTAAAATTAATACATTATCTTTATCTTCCATTAAGTTTTCTGCTATAAAGTGAGATAAGGCAATTACTTTTTGTTCTCCTTCGCTCAATATACTACTTAAATCATACTTTTTATCTAGAAAAGTTTGTTTTAAAGATAGTTTCGATGCAACAATATTGGGGGCAAAGTTTATATTTTTAGGAGCCTCAAGCCGTATTAGTTGATCCTCTAAACATTGAGTAAACTTTTCTTTGTATTTGGTTGATAGTATTTTTGATTGAATAGCCGACAGACTATTATTAGAGATTTTAGATAAAGGCCGTAAGCATAATTGTTTGCTTATATTTGCAGCTATGTCTTTTTTGCTCTTTAATAAAATTGCAATACTGTTATATTCATTTAGCTGTGCTCGGTTATCACTTATTTCTTTTTCTATGTTATCTTTTTGTGTGCTTAACGTTTTAATTTCGGAGATGTACTTTTGCAAAGTGGATTCTAAAGCACTCTTAAAAGCAGATAAGGCACAAGAGGAATCAAAATCCACTAAAGGCGAAAGAGGGTTATAATCTAATTCGACTAAATTTTGTAGGGTTGCTATAACTTTAATTATGTCCTCATAAAAAGTATCATCTTCGCTTTCAAAGAATGGTTCTATTTGTTTTATTTTGCCTATACAATCACTTATTTTATCTTTAGATTTTTGTATTCTATCAACTAATTTATTGATTGCAGCTGAATTATCATTAGTAATGAATTTTGAATAAGACAACAGCAAGCCTTTTGCTTCTTTTTTTATTGGTTGTCCGCAAAAGATACAAGTTTCTTCATCTTCAAAGCTAATATCGTTCTTAGACTTAAGAAATTTATCGGCGGCAAGTAAAAACTCTTTAAATAGGCACTTTTGCTTTTCATCAAGGTTAAGCCCTGCTACAAAATCTTCAATTTTTACATTGCTGGAGATTAATTGATTCGCTTTAATTAAGTAGCTTTTGTATTCTTGCCAAAATAATTTATTATTCATTTCTGAAGAATTAAATAATAAATTTTTTAATTCCTCTATTTTCTTTTTAATCTTTTGTTTGTTGTTTATTTTATGAATGATAATGTCAGTGTTTAATGTAGATGCTTTTTTGTTTAGTTCTTCTAATTTTGCTTCAATGGTTTCTACATCATAACAGTTATTTTTTATGAAGTCATCTATGTTTTTTTGGACGTTTCCGTCGTTCATAATTAAATCTAATAATGAGTGAGCTTTTGTTCCAGCTATAATACCAAACGAAGTCATTTCAGACCTTAATTGTGATAAACACTCTTTCGTTTTATTGGCCAAATCACTAGTTGCTACGCTAATTACATTAAAGAAATTAAAGTCTTGTGGCATGAAAAGAATTTCTTTTCTGCTTCCTAAGGAAAATCTAACACAATTGGAGTTAAAAATCTTTAAATTTAGATTACGGCAGGACGTTTTGTTCCATTTAAAAGTTTCTTCTGTATTTCCCGTGGTAATTGTTATATCTGCAGTTTGTGGTGTTGTGTCGTCTTCTAATAGATTGGTGTAAATAATATTTTCAGAATCTAAAGAATTACCCATAGACTTGACAATTCTAACATATCCAGTTTTTCCAGTCCCATTTGGTCCATAAATAACTGTCAAGTTATCATTGAAACTCATTTCTTGATTACTTAATAGAAGGTTAACATTTTTTACGTTCTTAATAGATTTTAAGAATAATTTCGAGGTTTGTTTGCATTCTGTTTTCTTAAATGTTATAGGCGGGAAATTCTTTGATATGTAACAATGAATGATATTATCTAATTCGTCTTGTGAAATTTCTTCATTTCTAAAGCAAAGATTTAATAAATATTGCGCCCAATATCCATTAGAATCTGCCCAAGCGACTAATTTATCATAAATACTCTCCATGGTAAACCTCCCATTTGTGTCATTCAAGGATCTAATTTCATTTTGTTTAATACATTATAACACGAATTCCATTTATTTTCAAGACAGTCAACTTATAAATCTTTACATTTTTTATAGAAAGTGCTATAATACTTTCGATAATTAAGGAGAACTTGCATTATGGACTTTGCGGAAAAAGTAAAATATGTAAGAACTACGCTAAAACTATCGCAAGAAGATTTTGCTCATGAGTTAGGCGTTAGTTTTGCTACTATAAACAGATGGGAAAACGGGAATTATAATCCAAGTAGATTGGCACGTAAGGCGTTTGAAGAATATTGCGAAAAGAATAATGTTTCATTTCCCGAAGAAGATAATTATTAAAAGCACATAAAATCGCTTGACCCCATGATTTTTATGTAGTATACTAACAATGAAATGAAAGATAGGATAGAAGATATGCAAACAAATATTATTTACTCAAAATCAAGCGAATTAATGAGTGAAGTGCCAGATGAAAGTATTGATTTAATTGTCACATCCCCACCATACAATATCGACATTAAATATGGAAATAAAACTGAAAAAGGTAAGATAACTGCCAGCAAAGCAGTAAAATACTCGGACAAAATGGAAGAGTCTAAATATAGAGAGTTTTTGCGTTCGGTATTTGATGAATGCAAGAGGGTTTTAAAAAAAGATGGCTCAATATGGATCAACATCAAAAATCGTTATAGCAACGGAGAAATTACTACTCCATTTTGGATCCAAGAGTATTTCTCTGATTGTACATTAAAAAATTTAATTATATGGAATTTTGATTGGGGCGGCTCCACTAATAAAAGGTTCGCCCCCAGATATGAGTTTGTTTTCTGGTTTACGAAAGATAAAAACAACTATAAATTTAATCTTTCAGACATATCTATTCCAGCGGTAAATTATAGACCAGATAGATACAAGTCTCAATTAAAAAACCCCAGTGATGTTTGGCGAATACCAATGGTGTCGGGAAACTTCTTGGAAAGAACCGGCCATCCTGCTCAGTATCCTGAGAAGTTGGTGGAACGCATTATCCTTGCAGGAACGAATAGAGGAGATATTGTTTTAGATCCGTTTATGGGAAGTGGAACAACCGCAGTTGTTGCAAAAAAATTAGGTCGTAAATATATCGGATATGAGATTGTCCCAGAATACATTGAAATGTCAAACACAAGACTTTCCAATGTCGTGGAGGAGTAAAACTGTGATTAAATCTGATAATTTATATGTGGATTTTGGAGATTCTCGAAATCTACTTAAAACAATTCCAGATGCGAGCGTTAAGTTGGTGATAACGTCGCCTCCATATAATATTGGAAAGCCTTATGGTAAGTATAAAGACAAAATACCCTTAAACGAGTGGAAAGAATTAATTTCTGATGTTACAAAAGAGATTTATAGAATATTAACTCCTGACGGAAGTTTCTTTTTGAACTTATCACCTGTTCCTTTTGGTGAAAATAAAGAAATACTTCCATTGCCATATATTGGATATGATATTATGAAGGAGGCAGGGTTTTTCATTAGGAATATAATTACTTGGACATTTAATAATATGCAAAATTGTGTTCAAAGACTTTCTGGTAGATATGAAAATATTGTGTGGGGAGTAAAAGACTTAAGCAATTATATTTTCAATCTTGATTCGGTGAGAATACCTTATATTACTCAAAACGATAAAAGACTTGAGGGAGGTACAGGTCGTAACCCTACTGATGTTTGGTATTTCAACAGAGTCAACAATATGACAAAAGGTAAACTTGGTTTATCACATCCCACGGTTTATCCTATAGAAATGATTGAAAGAATAATTAAAATGTCCTCTAATGCCGGAGATACCGTATTAGATCCATTTCTTGGAAGTGGAACTACAGTTGTTGCTGCCATTAAGTTGGGGAGAAAAGGAATTGGTTTTGAATTGGACCAAACGTATGAAAGTGAGATTTTAAAAAGAATCGAAAACGAAGCAAGTAGTATTCAATCCTCGTTATTCGATTTTATTGACAAATCAAAAAAGGATGGAGATTAATCCATCCTTTTTATTTGTTCTAAAATCAATAGAAGTCTCGAAAACAAGTTATCCTGTCCGTATTTTTCAATAAATTCAGTTGCAGTGTATTTTGAGATTATTTGACACAACAAACGATGTTGCCATATTGCATGAATATTCATTAATTGTCTCGAAAAATAAGTAGCCTCATCATCGCCAGATTTAGAGGCGTATAATTCTTTTAATGCAATTACTGTTTTTGTAATCTCGCAAGCCGGACATCCACATAGCGTGAAATTATTATCAACCTTATTAAGGTCTAAATATTCGAATGATTCATCTCTTAATGTCCCATCAAAATTTACGCCACCAACAAATAGTTTACTAAAACTTACATCGGCACCATTAAGCTTTTTTGGAGCATTTTTATCAAACACATAGTCTGTCGATAAAGCATTGCCGTCGCCCACTCTTCGAGCAGGACTTGCAGCGTCAAATGATGTAGCACCACACCACGAATTAAGCAAAATATTAGGATATCCACCTCCACCTAAAGCGTGAATAGGTCTATCGCCCACGATACTATGAACTATGTAAGATGCCCTTGCTGGAGTAACGGCATCCGATACGAATTTCTTTTTGGTTTTAGAGAAGTCAATGCCATTGCTCCAAGATTCATCTGCGTTTTTCGAACTTGCTATTCCGCCAAGTGCAAAACCCCAGAATGAATATCCTGACGATTTTTCCAATTCAAGAGTTTTTAGTGTGTAATGTTTATAATCATTAGGAGTTTTTCCATGAATTGTAGCGAGAACTTTTGGATAGAAATTAGGCTTGGTTTTTAGGTAATCAATGGTTGCTTTCAATATTGTGTAATTGATCTCATCTTTATCTAAGGAATTATAAAACTGTAGGAGTTTTTTATCAGCTTCGCCGTCTTTGAATGTGTATTTACCACCTAAGTCAAAGCCTACAACCAAGTCAAACTTGTATCTATCTGCAAAATCATAATAAGCAATCATATGCTGAATAAAGACACTCAAAAAAGCTTCTTTGTTATAATCTATCTCTTTGGCAATGTATTTCACGATTTGGCTCGCTCCAGAATCAAGAAGAAAGATTTTTTGATTAAAATCATATTCTGGAAGAGAATAGTTGACATAAATATTGTGGTCATCTTCAACCAAACTTTTGCGGACATAGTTAAAAATATCGCCAATGGAATTAAACTTGGAAATATCATTTAATTTTTTGCTTTGGAAAGTGTGAGGATAGGTATTATTAAGGTAGTAGTAATTTACCAAAGCAGGAGTGTCTTTCGTTAAATTAGCGTAAACAATCTCTCTGCACTTATCGCCAGCGCCGCCTCCATAATTATATACCTGAAAGAATGATGGAATAGGCAACTCCTTGCCATTTATATTAAAATTTCTCATTTGTGATTCTTCTCCTTAATAATATTCCTAATGGTTTCAACAAATTCTTCAAATGAACCCATTTGCAATAATGGTGAATAAAATTTTGTAAGATATACACTCTTTGCATTTTTTTCGTCGTCACCAATACGCTTTTCTCTTGAAAATTCCGCACCGCTTTCATAAATATATTGCTTGATTTGTTCTGATGTTTCAAAGAAAATACCTTTTAAGCATGGAAAGTCTACCCAATGCAAATAAAAAACAGGACGTTCAATATCCGAATCAATTAGTTCCAATTGCTTAATAATTTTTTTATAATCAAGCGTTATACTGCCTTCGTAACAGTATCTGTTAATTTTATTGATCGCAGAAATAAATGGAGCTGAATGGTATTTAACCTCAAAATATGCTGCAATTTGCTTATCTCCGCACAAAATCATACAGTCGGGATATTGTTTATTACTCTTATCAGCGTGCATGGCTTTTATATGTAATTTTTGAGTAAAAAAGTCTATTAAAATATCCTCAAACAATTGTCCCATCATCAAATCATATTTAATATGGCTGGAATTACGAGGATTCATATAATATGGCCCACATTTTTTGCAAATGGGTGCCAACTCAGTTACTTCGGCCTTTAATTCTTTTACTGTTTTGGGCTTTTCCTGATTATTGTATAAAAACATACAGTCGTAACATTTTTTATTGAAATCACTATATTCAAACTGATTTTCAAATAATGTAACGTTTTTAAAAAAATCTTTCAATCTATTTTTAGAAAAAGACAACAACTCTTCATATAACATAATGTTTTACTCCTGGTTTACAATTGTATTGAATAACATTTAATTTAAAAATTAAAAAATTCGGCAAGGCTAACTTTCAATGCTTTTGCCAATTTTTCAATATTTACAATCGAAATGTTCCGTTTACCACATTCAACGCTTGTGATATAAGTTCTATCCAAGCCTGCCAAGTCGGCAAGTTCTTCTTGACTAATCCCCAATTTATTTCTTAATTCCTTAACTCTTTTTCCAACTAAAAGTTTAATGTCCATATAGCGACTCCTTTAAGATAAATAGATTATAACATTTAGTGACTTTTTTCGCAACGGACTATAAGTCACATTGACGTTCATCAGACTGTAATTAAATCTCTTAATGGCTCTTTGACGGGTGCTTGACTAATACAAGCGCGCCGCTACGCGGCGCGGTCAAGCACCCGCCAAACAACTCACTTAAACTCGGATAAAAAGGTCAACTCAAAGCCGAGCGAAATGGGGCGTTCGCCGCTAAACCGCTTGGCGAATCGCCCCATAATTCTTCGCTCGTCGGCATATTTTGAGTTTCATTTCTTTTATATCTTCCGAGTGTTTTCGCTCCGTTTTGTTTCGGGCGGCGTTTTCCATGCGCTGTCCTTTTTTTATGCTCCAAAACTCCTTTTTCACTCCTTTTCGAGTATGACTTTACTCCCTGAAAACGTCAAAAAAACCATACAAAACCTATTTCAGCCCATTCACGCTTTTTTTTGTAAGGTGTTGTAAGATTGAATTATGCAAAAGGTTAAAAAATTTTTCAAACAGGTCAAAAACTGTCCGGTTTGAAGTTTAGAATACCGATTGTATTTGAAAGAGGCGGTTTACCGGTACAAAAATTTTTACGTTTCTTTCAAATAATTCTCGAAGTCGCAAAAATCTTGCGAGTTTGAAGTTTACACTTTCATCAAAAACAAAAAGGAGCACGAACAATGAATTTACAAAAAGCAAAAATCTATCACGACGGCAGTCATTACGTTGCCATTCCGCAAGGAGCGTTTCCGAGCGGAAAAGGCTGTAAACGGCGTGTCACAAAATCAACGGAACAACAGCCACCGACGACCGAATCTCCGCCCGAAACCCCGAAAGAACGTTTTGAAACTGCTTACAAAGAAAGTCTTTCGCTACCCAAGAAAGAGCGAAAAAAGCGCATTAAAGAGTTGATGGAGAGCGATTTCAAAGATAAAGCCGAGTTAAACGCTTTCGTCGAGAAACACACCGAACGAATGAAAACCAACGCCATTAAACGAAAAGTACGGCTTATGCGAAAACTCGGACTGCAACGTTGGGACTATTTCATAACTTTTACTTACTCGGACGAACTTCACACCGAAGAAACGTTCCGCAAAAAGTTGACAAACACCCTAAAACACCTTGTCGCAAGGAAAGGTTGGAAATACGTCGGAGTTTGGGAGCGAGGTAGTGATACCGACAGACTACATTTTCACGGAATATTTCATATTCCCAAGGACAAAATGATAGGCAAACTCGAAGAAACAAAAGACTATGACACCCGAAACCACAAAATGCAAACGACCTTACAAAATACTCATTTTCTAAAACATTTCGGTAGAAACGATTTCAAACCTATCTGCCGTCCCGACGACGTATTGAGTGCTGTTAAGTACATAACCAAGTATATGGAAAAATCGGGCGAACGGCTCGTTTACGGTGGTAAATTACCAACGTATTTTCAATCGGACATTTTGGAAGAAGATATCGCCTGTCCGATAGGCGTAGATGATCGCAAGGCGTTGCTGTTCGATAGTTTCACCTGTATCGATGACGGCGAAATTATCGGTGAAGTGAGTAAAGAAGTTATAGACAAAATGCCTAAGTGCAACTAAAAATTTTATGTCTTTCGAATCGGAAAGCGTAAACGAAAACGTCTTTTTCGTCAAGGGTAAAGTGCATTGCTTTGTCGCAACCCTTGACGGAAAAGAATTAAGCCAAAAAGCAGGCAAAATCCTGATACGTTATCGTTTTTTTCGTTTCCGTCGAAAGACAAATCTAAAACAAAAAAATCTAAAAAAGGAGTAAAAATCATGGAAACAAACGTAAAAAGAATATTTGTAGCAAATTATGAAGATTTCGAGAACTGTTATATCTTTTCTCCGTCTATCGGCAGAAAGAAAAATGTAGGCGGTAAAACCTATCGCGTTACAAGGTATTTCAATGGTAATCGAGATTTTGAAACGTCTATGAAAGAACTTGCCACAAAGCAAGTAAACAAAAATGTGAGGTAACGAATATGAAACCGAAAAAATATGTTGCAGGTCTGTATTTCAGGCTTTCCCAAGAGGACGAACGCCAAGGCGAATCGGCTTCTATTGAACATCAAAGGACAATTCTTCGCAAATATGCGGAAGAACACGGCTTTGAAATTCACGACGAATATATTGACGACGGCATATCGGGGACGACTTTTCAACGTCCCGAAGTGCAAAGATTGTTGGATGACGCAAAGACGGGAGTTATAAACACGATTATAGTAAAAGATCTATCTCGTTTTGGAAGAAACTACATAGAAGTCGGTCAGTATATAGACTACGTTTTTCCTGCATTCGGTATTCGCTTTATTTCCATTCAAGATAACGTCGATACGGAAAACCGTGACAGCGGAACAATGGAAATGATGCCGATTATGAATGTTTTTAACGAGTGGCACGCCGCAAATACGAGCAAGAAAATTCGTGCCGTAAGACGCGCCTTTGCCAAAGAAGGCATTTACATCGGAAAGAAAGCGTCATACGGATATAAAATGGGTACGGACAAAAAGCATACGCCTATTATAGATGAGGAAACCGCGCCGATTGTAAGACGTATATTTGAGATGTATGCTTCGGGTTTAAGTCCGAGAAAAATATGCGAAGTGCTTAACAGTGAAGGAATCCCCACGCCGGCAATGTATGCTTATGCAAAAATGGATCAGAAGCCAAAGCAAAAAGTAATGGGATTTTGGACTCCCGTTACGGTACGTGAAATGCTCAATAAAATGATATACCTCGGTCATTTGCCGCAATTATGCTGGACTTCGGTTTCGTATAAAAACCATAAAAGATACAGGACGGACGAAAGCGACTGGCAAATTGTTTACAATAACCACGAACCTATTATCTCGCAAGAATTGTGGGACAAAGTTCAGGAACGCAAAAAATCCGTAGCACAAGGCAAGAAAACAAAAATAGGCTTCACGCATCCGCTTTCTGGCTTTCTGTTTTGTGCCGACTGCGGCGGTAAAATGAAACTATCCACGACTCTAAGACGTAACGGCAAAAGATTTTTGAGTTTCGATTGCGGTTACCACGTGCGATACGGCAAGGCTTATTGTTTTTCGCATTACATTGCGGCAAGCATACTTGAAGAAATAGTGCTTGACGACATACGCACGATGGCGCAAAGAATAGTGCTTGACGAAAAGTCTATCCGTGAAGAGTATCTTAAACGGAATGCCGAACTTGCCGACGCGGCTATTAAAAAAGCCAAGAAAGAATTGCAAACAAAGCAAAAACGCTCGGAAGAACTGACAAGGCTTATTAAGACCGCATACGAAGATAAAGTTAAAGGCAAAATTCCCGAAGATATTTGTATCGGCTTTATTGAGGACTATTCGGCGGAACAAAAAACGATTGCCGCGGAGATCGAAGCACTTGAAAAGCAACTGTCCGAAACGGAAACTTCAAGGCACACGGCTGACGATTTTATCCGTGATATAAAGAAGTATTTGAATGCCCCGGAATTAACTCGTGAAATGTGCTACGAACTGATTGACCGAATCATAATCGGCGGCTCGCAAAGCGTAACCGGAAAGGAACGTGAAATAGAAATCGTTTACAAAATAGACATTTCTTCCGTTATGCGACACAGACTTGGGAAATAGCCGATTTGATACAAAAATACAATAGAACAACGAAAAAGTGTATGTTTTAATGCGATTCATACACTTTTTTAATGCCCAAATACCTATATTATGTACGTCCATAAAATTGTGTCGCAACAAGCACACGCCACGGTTGCAAATTGGGTATAAAGGGATATAAACGGATGATTTTTATGTTACAAACTGTCCACAAAAACTGTGGAGAAATTCGTCAACAAAATTATGTTTAACGTATACAATATTGTTGACAAGATAAAAGTTTTGTGATACAATATCAAATGTAATTAAATCGGAGGTGGAAGTTATGCTTACCGAGTTCGGCAAATGCTCATGTACGGTAAAGAAGCAAGCAACCGAAAACAATAGATAGACCGCCAGCACTACACTATTCCGAACCAAAGACCAAAAGATAAGCATTG
>ERZ857969.1699-NODE-1699-length-28889-cov-4.761081_pt1 | contig 28889 bp, 29 predicted proteins | sample MGYA00519864_ERZ857969 | MGnify/ENA primary metagenome ERZ857969 (study PRJEB31778, sample SAMEA3449382) | human gut metagenome | biome: human gut; feature: human-associated habitat; material: faeces | place: United Kingdom | collected 2010/2012 ... | reverse complement strand
AATATAAAAAAAGAACAAGATTTCTTAATAGCTAAGAAATAAGTACGGTAGCTACTATCGGATTTTAAGTCTGCGGAGAAGCCTGAACACAGGGTCTATGAAACAGAAATCACATCACTGTGAAGTGATGTAAAGCAAATTTATTTGCTTCTTGTTCCTTGCTAATTATTAGTTTTTATTGTATAATAAAACCATAGTAGGGAGCGTGATTGCATGATACTAAGACGTCCATATGCTTTTTTAATAAAGCACTTTAAATTTATTCACATAGTACTATTTGCTCTTCTTCTTTATGTTATAACAAGAGCAAACAATATGTTAACCTTTTTTAAAAATTACATATCTGCAAATAGTAACATTGAAGTAATATCTTCTAATTACTTTAGCTATAATATTATAATATCAATACTATTTATAATTATCTTCTCATTAATAGTTTATCTACTTATGAGATATAAGAAAAAGCCAAGAACATTATATATTTTAATAATAATAGTAAGTTTATTATCATTAGTATCATTTATCTATTTATATAGACAAATAAGAGTACTAGAAGTCAGTAGTATATCTGCTAGAGAAATAAGATTACTAAGGGATATAAGCAGATTTAATTTCTGGGGTCTATTAGTAATTACTATTCCTGTAGCCGTAAGAGCTTTAGGTTTTGATATTAAAAAATTTAATTTTAGTAAAGATATCGCAGATTTAAAATTAGAAAAAGAAGATAATGAAGAAGTAGAAGTAAACGTTGAATTAAACTCTGAATCAATAAAAAGAGGCGGAAGAAAACTAAAAAGAGAATTAAAGTATTACTATGTAGAAAATAAATTATTTATTAATATTATATTTGGTATAGTATTATTAATCATTGTTCTTATTTACCCATTTAATAAATATGTAATAAATAGAAATTTAAATGAAAATGAAATATTAAAAACAGACTACTTTAACATAAAAGTTAAAAACTCTTATATATCTGAAAGAAAAAGTGTAAGCAAGAATAATAGTTATTTAATACTAAAAGTAGATCTAAAAGCAAACATTAATAATTATATTTTAAGTCTAGATAATCTAGTATTAGAAGGTAAGAATAATACCTATATACCTAGTTTAAAATACTATAACTATTTTAGAGATCTAGGAGTAGGCTACTATCAAGAAAAAATAGATACTACTAACTATAAAGAATATCTATTAATATACAATATAAATAATGAAGACAAAGATAACAAACTAACACTAAAATATTTAGAAAATAATAGAAGAATAAATCTAAAACCAGTTGTTATAGAATAAAATAAAGGTTCTTGAATAATAAGTTCAAGAATCTTTTACTATTAATTAACACTATATTTTGTAAAATTACATTTATTAGTAGCAAAAAAAGTCAAATGATGTTATAATTATTATGAGGTAGAGTGTATGAAAAAAATATTTATTTCATTAATATTATTTATATCATTTATAAGTACAGCTTATGCTGCCACAGGAACTGTATATTGCCCTGACAACAGAGATCCAGTTAATTTAAGACCAAGTATCAATGCTGCAGCAACCCAAACCCTAGCTTGTGATAGCACAGTGGAAGTAATTAGTACTAATGCCGGAACTAACTACAGCAGTGGCTGTACTACACAATTTTATCAAGTAAAACAAGGTTTCAAATCAGGCTATGCCTGTGGTACCTACATAAAATTAAATTCTTCTAGTACAACTACTGAAGGAAAAGTAAAATGTATCGAAGATACTTCGCCATTAGGAGTATACTCCAATACATCTAGAACAAAAGATAGTAAGATAAAAGATTTAAGCTGTGGCACTAAAGTAACAATACTAGAAAAAGATGCAGCGGATGATGGTAGAACGGGAAATGTATGTTCCACCAAGCTATATAAAATACAATACGAAAACACTATAGGCTATGTATGCGGAAGATATATCGAAGAATTATCGAGTAGTGGCGGAGGCAGTACCTCTTCTCCCACAACAATAGGTAAGAGCACTTCAGGAGATAACATCTACAAAAAAGAAAACTACCAAACCAAACCAAATAGTGATGGAACAATAAATTGTTATGAAGATACCGGTGCATTATCATTAAGAAGCACTCCAGGTGGATCTTCAACTGGTAAAAGCTTAAGCTGTGGTGCCGAAGTAAACATTAACTCTGTCAAAGAGTCTAGTGGCATGTGTCCTTATTATTACAATGTAACTGATACCAAAGGTAATAGCGGTTATGTATGTGGTTACTATGTAAATACAACCAAATTATCTAGTACAGCAGCAGACTATTATAAATCACATAGTCTAGACGACTACTATAGCACGCTAAGAAGTGCCGGCTTCCCAGACAGTTATTTACCATATTTAGCAGAGATGCACGCAAGACATCCAAATTGGAAATTTGTCGCAGAACAAATACCACTTACATTTGATGAAGTGGTAAATGGAGAAAACGCCTATGGTCTTAATTTACTACAAGGAAGTGCCTTTGACAAAAACTACTATTCAATGGGAATAAATAGTTATGATATATTAAAAGACGAATTCTATCAATACTCAACAGAAGTTGGTTGGTATGATGCTTCATCAGAAGCAGTAGCATATTATCTAGATCCACGAAATTACTTAAATGTTAAATATATATTTGCCTATGAACTATTACACTATAATGATGCACAAACAGAAAGTGCTGTATCAAGTATATTAACTAAAAAAAGTTTTTGGAACACAGTATATTCAGGCAAAGATAGTAACGTATCAAAAGATATAGTAACTGCTACTAAAGATATAGGAATAAGTTCCTTCCATGTTGCAACGAGAGTCGAACAAGAAATAGCAGGTATATCAACTTCTGATCCTAGAGCAGGTGGAAGCTTTACCTATAATGGAACAGAGTATTCTAATTATTACAACTTCTTCAATATAGGTGTATGGGGTACAGATAAAATACTTCGCGGTATGAAATACGCTATGGATAATGGTTGGAATACACCATATAAAGGAATATATGGTGGCAGTAGATTTATCTATAATGATTATTACAAAGTAAATCAAGATACTCTATATTATGAAAAGTTTGATGTATCTACATCTGACGGTAACTATGATCATCAATATATGCAAAATCTAGCAGTTGTAACTCAGGAGACCAACAAAGCCTATAAAGCTTATGTAAATAACATATCAAGCTATATAAATACAGCTCTAGAATTTACTATACCAGTATATAAAAATATGCCAAATTATGCTGTAACATCTCCTAAAACAGGAAATCCAAATAATTACTTAAAAGATTTAAAAGTAAACAATAATACTTTAAGTGGTTTTAGTTATGATAAATACGATTACGAAATGACAGTTCCTGCATCCACAACAAAAGTAAACATAAGTGCAGTAACCGCATCAAATAGTGCAAGCACAATAGGAACAGGAGATATATCTATAAATTCTACTGAAAAGAAAACAATAATTGTCGTAACAGCAGAATCTGGTAGCACAAGAAACTATACAATAACAATAAAAAGACCATCATCATCTACTGAAGATGTACCATCTATAAATACTATATTAAATAATTCAGGAATAAAATATAATAGTGATTACATATATGGTATAGGAGAGAATACAAGTGTAAGTAGTTTAATAAATAATGTTGAAGCCTCAAGTAAATATGCTAACATTAATATTAAAGATAAACAAGGTAATTCAAAGAGAAATGGAACATTTGTTACTGGAGATAAAGTAACAATTGGCAATGGTAAAGAAGAAAAGACAATGAATATAGTTATTTATGGTGATATAAATGGTGATGGTAAGATAGATAGAGATGATTGTCTAGCAATATTAAGACAACTAAATGGTTACACAACATTACAATCAGCATATAAAACAGCCGCAGACGCTAATAAAGACGGTAAAATAGATAGAGATGATTGTCTAGCAATATTAAGACATTTAAATGGTTATACAAATTTGAATAAATAGGAGGAAAAATATGAAAAAATTAAGATTATTAGTATTTATTTCAATCATAGTATTTTCAGGGGTTACTACTGTAAAGGCTAGCAGCGTTAGTGTAAGTGCAGCATCCTCTGCAACTAAAGGAGATACAATCAAAGTAACTGCCACCATAAATGCAGGATCTGGTATTTATACAACGGCAGGAACTCTTACCTGCTCTGGAGCAGGAGTAAGTCAAAGTGCTAGCTTAAGTTCGGAGGACCTAAACACAGCTTCAAAAAGTAAAAGTTTTCCATTGTCAATAAAACCAACTTCATCTGGAACTATAACCTGTAAAGCTACTGGAGTAAGAATAAGAGAATTAGCAGCAGAATCAGAGTATGCTCTAGATGGTGCCTCTACTACTATAACAGTAACAGAACCTACTGTAATCAAAAAGCCTACTAAAGAATACTCTTCAAACAACTATCTAAAATCATTAGAAGTAGAAGGTTATACAATATCACCAGAGTTTTCTAAAGATACTAAAGAATACACTGTAGAAGTACCAAATGATGTAACAAAAGTAAATATAAAAGCAGCAAAAGAAGATGCTTCTGCTACAATATCTGGTGATGGTGAAAAAGAAGTAAGCGAAGGCACAAATACAATCGAAGTAAAAGTAACTGCTGAAAACGGAAATGAAAGAGTATACACAATAACATTAACAGTAAAAGAACTATCTCCTATTGAAGTAACTATAGGCAAAGAAAAATATACTATAATTAGAAAAGAAGGAATTATAGAACCACCAGAAGACTACGAAAAAACTACAATAAAAATAGGCGAGGAAGAAGTTCTATGCTATAAAAATAAAGTTACTAAAAATATTCTAATAGGTTTAAAAGATGATAAAGGTAATACAGCATATTATTCTTACGATGAAAAAACAAAGAAATATACAAAGTATCTAGGTTATAAAATAGGAGCTTTAAATATAAGTATACTAGATATGCCAAAAGACAAAATACCTACTGGTTATGTTAAAACAAGTTTTACTTATGATAACAACAAAGTAGATGGATATCAATATAAACCAAAAGATAAAATACAAAGTGATTTCTATTTAATATATGCTCAAAATGAAAAAACAGGTAGTAAAGGACTATATATATATGATAAAAAAGAAGGTACTATTCAAAGATTAAATGAAGATTTAACTACCCCTTATGAAAAGAAAGCAGATGCTTACTTCTTATATATGTTAATAGCTATTTCTTTATTTGCAGTATCAGTAATTACTTTCACAACAATACTAATAACAAAAAGTAAGCATAAAAAGAAGAAAGTAAAAATATAATTTAGTGTCATTACTAATTAATGATATGGAGAAATATGAGTGCTTTATATTTCTCCTTTTGTTATTTACATAAAAACTGAAAAATTCACTAAACTTTATTAAAGTTATTTTAAAAAAATAAAATTTGTGGTAGAATAATATATGAGTAGGAAAGGTGGTACCATATGGATAGTGTCCTTCTAATTACTATATCAGCTTTTATAGTGGCAATTATCCTTATAATTATTACTATTGTTATTATAAAAAGTAATCAAAGTAAGAAGTATAAAAAAGAAATAGAAGAATTAGATATAGAAAAAAATAGTTTAATTGGTATTCCTGTATTAAGCGAAATAACAAAAGTAAAAGAACTAGTAAAAACAGACAACTTAAAAGAAAAATTAGATGATTGGGATAATACTTTTAAAGTAATTCGTGATAAAAAAATACCAGAGTTAACTGATGCTATATCAGATGCTGATTTTTTAATAGATAGAAAAGAATACAAGAAAGCAATAAAGAAAATAACAGTTATAGAACTAGAAATAAAAGCTCTAAAGAAGACTACTGAACATCTATTAGAAGAAATAAAAATAATTACCAAATCAGAAGAGAGAAATAGAGCACTAATTACTAAATTAAAAATAGTTTATAGAGAACAACAAAACAAATATGATCGAACTAAAAAAGAATATGGCGAAATTGGTGCCTACGTTGAAGCAGAATTTTCTAAAATAGATAAACTATTCGCTGAGTTTGAAAGGGCAATGGATAACAATGACTATGTATCAGTAGAAAAAAGAATAGCGGTACTTGATGAAAAAATAAATAAACTAGGAAAACTACTTGAGGATATACCAACTGTTGTTTTACTAGCTACTGTTTTAGTACCAAATAAAATTGAAGAAGCCACAACATACTATTTTAGAATGAAAAGAGATGGTTATCCATTAGACTATTTAAATGTAGAATATAATATCAAAGAAATAAGAACAAAAGTAAATAACATAATGGAAAACTTAAAAAAACTAGAACTAGGAGACTCTATAATTGAATTAAAAACATTTATAGAATACTTTAATAGCTTATACAATGACTTTGATAAAGAAAAGGAATGTAAAGATTTATTTAGACAAAATATTAAAGAATTAGGTTATAAAATTGATAATATAAATAAAGTGGTGAGAGATATATACCTTCAAATAGATGATATCAAATATAATTATAACTTATCAAATGAAGATATAAATAAATTTAGTCTATTAAATAAAAATCTAGAAAAGTTTAATAAGGACTATAAAATATTAGTAGATCAAGGTAAGATGAAAACATTTGCTTATTCAAAATTAGTAGATGAATTAGATGGACTATCAATGAAATTATCTAGGTTGCAGGACGATCTTGATTATCAACTAAGATCAATAACTAGTATGAAAGATGATGAGACAAGAGCAAGAGAACAACTTATGGCTATTGAAGAGCTACTAACAAAAGCAAAATATAGATTAAAAGAATGCAAAATACCAGTAATTCCAAGTAGTTACTTCATAGAACTTACTGAGGCTCAAGACGCAATTAGAGAAATAATAAAAGAATTAGATAAGAAGCCAATAGTTATTAAAATACTAAATATCAGAGTAGATACTGCAAGAGACTTAGTATTTAAAATATATAACAAAACAAATGATATGATAAAAATAGTCAATGCTTCAGAAAAAATAATAGTATATGGAAATAGATACAGAAGCACTTATGAAGAAATAGATATAGCATTAACAAAGGCTGAGGAACTATTTAAAAGAGGAAAGTATAAAGAATCAATAGACTTATCAATAAAAAGTTTAAGTTTTATTGACAAAAATATTGTAGAAAAAATTCAATAGATATTGCAATTTATAGTATTTTATGATATTCTAGACTTAGAGTAAAAGGGAGGAAATTATGGACGCAGTTATAGATTTTTTATTAGAATATTATTGGGTGGTTTTAGTTGTATTAGTAGTGTTACTAATAACTGTAATAGGTTTTTTAGCGGATACTAAGAGAAAGAAGAAATTAAGAGCAAAAGCAGAGAGTCAAAGTACTACTACTAATAATAATGGTATTGATAACAATAACTATCCAGACTTCAATAACATTAATCAAGGTAATAATCAAAATTTAAATATGAATACAGGATTTAATAATTTCAATAACAATTATGGTGGCACTGATTTCAATATAGCTCCAGATACCACTAATAATATGTTAAATCAAAATTTAAATAATGGAATGCAAGATAGCTTTAATCAAAGTGCTAATCTAAATCAAGGAATTAATCCTAATTTAAACCAAAATGTTAACTTAAATTCAAATATTAATCCAGAGTTTAATGCAAATAACATAGTTCAAGAACCAGTTTTAAGTCAAGCACCTACTTATAATGAACCAGTTATGCCAAATACAACTATAGAAGGACCTGCTGTAAATAATAGTGTTAATATTCCTGAAGTAAATAATATAAATTCAAACTTAAATAACAACGATTCATTTTTTGTACCAGCTTCAGAGCAAACGCCTAAAATAGAGCCAAGAGAGGTAGTAATACCAAAGCCTGTAGAGCCTACACCAATAATGAATAATGTAAATGCTGTAAACAGTTGGGATTTAAATAATAACAATTTAAATAATAATATTCCTAATAATAATGTAAATTCTTATGTGGCACAAACACCAGTAACACCAAGTGTAGAACCAGTTAATCAATATAATCAACCAATGCCTAATGTAGTACCAACTCCAGTAGAGGAAGTGCCACAACAAATGCCACAACAAGTACGAATGCCATATCAAAATAATCAAGGCAATATAAATTATAATAATACAGTTGCTCCTACTGCAAATACTAGTATTAACAACATAAACCCATTAGGAGAACAAAGTAATCAAATGCAAAATATGCCAAATACACAAGCAATAAATCAAAGTATGCCAAACACTCAAGGTATGCCAAATAATAATTTCTTGTCAGGAGGATCAAATTTTGTAGTAGGAGGTACTCCTACTAATAATCAAATGCCTTCAACTAATGATAATTGGAAATTATAAGATTTAGGTTATCCTAAATCTTTTACTGTAGTATAAAGGAGGTAAGAAAGTGAATAACAATCAAGAAGAAATAAATGTATCACCATACAAGGCAACTGGTAACTTAAATAGAACTATTAGTAATCCTAGTGCCAGTATTAATGATGCTATGAATGTTAATATACAAAATGTTACTACTAATAATACTCAAGTAGTAGAGCCAGTACCCATAAACACACCTCCTCAGCAGCAGTCTAACACTATACCAGTAACACCAAGAGCTCAAACTAATAATATTAATAATCAATCCATTATTGAAGAAGCACTAAAAAAACAAACTGCTACTAATACTATTAACAATAATAATGTTAATAATAAAGTTTATGTAAATAACGAAAATAAACCAAAAAAAAAGAAATTAACTTTAAGCATAGGGCCAGAATTTAAAATAGCACTTCTAATTATAGTTATACTATTAGCGTTCGTTCTGTTTATCCTACCATTAATTTCTAATGTACGCTAAACTTGTTTGGATAAAGAAATAATTACATCAAAGTCGTCATCACTTGCCATAATATTCTTATGTAATTGAGAACACTTTTGACAGCTATATATAATTTTATAGCTGTTTTTAAATTTTTCTATACCTATTGGCTTCATAAGACCACCGCACTTATTTAACCTATCACCAGGATTAATATCCAAGTGTTTAGAATATAAACAATATGGACAATGATCCCTTGCAGTATATCCTAGTCTTTGAACTTCTTTACCACAATTTTCACATACAAAATTTTCATCAATCATATTAAACTTTTTCATAAACCAATTATATCAAAAAATAAATAAAATTACAAACTAAAAACACCAAACGGTGTTTTATTAATAATAATATGGTGGGTATTGAGGATACATAGGTGCAGGATATATAGGATAAGGTCTTGGATAGAATGAAGGGGCAAGAAGTCCCCCTGTAATACCACCAAGAATAAATGGTCCTAAAAATCCACCAGCAAATCTATTTCCACCCATAGGAACCATAGGTCTTCTATTATACATAATAAGTCTCCTTTCTCTAATATTATATTTAAAAAACCTAATGCTGTGAAAAATACTTTATTTATTTCTATTTTTTTAGTATAATATAGTTGGAGGTTGTTATGGAACAGATGATATTTAAAAGTGATGATTTAATAGTTATGAGCTTAATTAATTACTTTATTACAGAAAAAAACTACAATCCAATGATAATCCACGGATTAAATGATGAAATATGGTTAGAAAACTTAGATAGCGATTATAAAATAGTTAGAATAGTATCGCACCATATCCATAATAAAGAACAATTAGACTTTGATAAATTCAAACTAAGTAGAATAGTAAAACAAATAAAGAAAAAAACATTATCATTAAAAGTAAAAGTATTAAGTATATATACTGATATAGAAGATGAAAAATTATTATCAGATAATGATATAATTGTTACTAAAGAAGAAGATATAAATAATCCCAAATTAACAAACGTCTTCCCAGACATAGTAGAGAAAACTGAAAGAAAAGAAGATGGATTAGAATACTTTATGAAAATAACAGATAATATCAATAAAAAAAATGAAGCCAAAAATAAAACTGCCGAAAGAATATTTTCATATAAAAAACCAATAGTTACCTATGCTATCATAGCTATATGCATATTTATGTTTATGATGATGTATATTTTTGGTCAAGGATCAGAAGATAATTACACATTATTAAAATTTGGAGCTAGTCTTGATATTCTAATAAAGAATGGTGAATATTATCGTTTATTTACCTGTATATTCCTACATATAGGTATAGTTCACTTATTGTGTAACATATATTCACTATATATAGTAGGTAAAGAGGTAGAAAACCTATATGGCAAATTAAAATATCTAATAATATTTATACTAAGTGGTATATGTGGAAGTATACTATCACTTGCCTTTAATAGTAATACTATCGGAGCAGGAGCTTCCGGAGCCATATTTGGCCTATTAGGAGCTTTCCTATATTTCGGTTATTACTATAGAGCATATCTTGGAAATTCAATAACAAGAGCAATTTTGCCAGTATTAATAGTAAACCTAATTATCGGACTTATGTCTTCCTCAATCGATCTAGCCGCTCATATAGGAGGCTTAGTAGGAGGAATACTAGTATCAATGATGGTAGGAGTACCAGATAAAGAAGGAACAAGCAATAAAATAAATGGTGCTATACTAACTATAGTATATATAGCATTTATAATATATTTAGCTTTTTGGAGGTAATAAAATGAAAGAATTAGAAGAAGCATTAAAATATTTTGGCTTAAAAGAAAACTTTACAGAAGAAGAATTAAATAAAGCCTATAAAGAAAAACAAAATATAATATATGTAGACTTTAAAGAAAAAAAGAGAAATAAAGAAGTTCAAGATGATACATTAAACTACAATTATCAACTAGTTAAAATATATCAGTATATACAGCAAATGCTTAAGGATATTAAAGTATCAGAAACTCTCGTTGAAAATGTAACACCGGAATTTAAAAAATTCTACACACAAGAGCAGAATAACTTTAGTGTTAAAAGATTATTCTTTTATATAAGAAAAGATATTCAACTACTAGACGGTTTTATAAAGGCGTCCGAAGATTTAGCTACTTTAGATAAGGCCTTCGTAGATTTTAAAAGTATAAAAGATAATAGTTATCGTATCTTTATTGATGATGTATTAAAAAGATACTATAACAAAGAGGAAAATGACAAAGAAACTGATGAAGAATTAAGAGCATTCACTAGAGAGAGTATCATAAAAGAAGTAAGTTCAGTGAAGGATGTAATGAATAAAGTAGAATACTATTCACTACATAAAAATGAAGCAATGAATGAGTATATTGATAAAACTTATCCACTTTATACTAAGTTTAGCATCTTGTTAAGGGAAAAATATAAAGATCCAAGTTCACCAGAACATCATCTAGGAATTAAATATTTCTTAAAGATGCGTAATGCAAAGACAGAAGAAGAGGCACAGGAAATATATGAGGAAGCTATCAAAAGACTATTCTATCCTAGTGAAGATCAAGAAACCGAGTTATCCGACACAGAAGAAAAACCAAAGACACCAAAAAGGTAGTAGAGATACTATCTTTTTTTTTAGAAATATGCTATTATATAGTAGAGGAGAATAAAAAATGAAAGTACACATAAACAGTAGTAGGGTAGTAACTAAAATAGAAAAATATAATAAACCAGAAGTCATATATATTCCACTCGAAGACAAAACAGGAATAACCTATAAATACATTGTCAAAGAAGGAGACTATATAAATAAAGGTCAAGTAGTTGCAGTAAATGAAAAAACTAACTTTCCCATTCATAGTTCCGTATCAGGCTATGCCTCTTTTGGAAGCAATAAAATAATAAATACTGGTAAAAAGGTAAAGTGCATAGCTATCGAAAACGACTTTAAAGAAAAATACCAAAAAAGTAAAATGCTTAAAAAAGACTTATCAACTTATACTAAAGAACAATTTATTGAAGATTTAAAAGAGAATGCTATCATTGGCCTAGGAGGTAGTGCATTCCCAACATATCTAAAATACAATAATGATAATATAAAATATCTTTTAATAAATGGTGTTGAATGTGAACCACATATATCATCAGATAAAGCACTAATGTATAACTACTCTGAAAACATACTCGAAGCAATAGATGCCATTATCACTATCAATAAAATAAAAAAAGCCATAGTAGTAATAAAAGAAAGTGATAAATCATCATACGAAGCTCTAAGTAAATATATAGGTACTTATCCCAATATAACAATAAAAACTGTCAAAGATATCTATCCAAATGGTTGGGAGAGAAATGTTGTTAAAGAAGCCATGGGAGTATCTTATCAAAAGTATCCCATTGAAAAAGGTGTGGTAGTAAGTAATGTATCTACCATATATGCTATCTATGAAATGCTAGAGTATAATAGACCTCTAACTGAAAGAATAGTTACCTTTGTAGGCCCAGGCTTAAAAGAGAAGAAAAATGTAAAAGTAAAAATAGGAACATTAGCTAGTGAAGTAATTAAAAATATTGATCCTTATACCAATATTAAAAATCCTCTTTTTGTAGCAGGAGGCCCTATGATGGGTACATCACTACCAACAGATGATGTTGTAATTACTAAAGACCTAAACTGTATCTTAGTACTAGAAAACAATTTCCCAAGAAGCAGTGAATGTATAAGATGTGGAAAATGTACTAGTGTATGTCCTGTCAAATTATATCCCGTTCTAATTATGAATAACATAAATAAACCAAATAATCTAGAAGAATTAAAACCAAATAAATGTATAGAATGTGGTCTTTGTTCTTATATATGTCCTTCAAAAATAGAAGTAAGAGAATTTGTAAAAGCTGCTAGAGAGAAGGTGAAAGATAAATGAAAAAATTTAATATAAGAAAAGGCAATTTTATAAAAGATAATAATACAACATATAACTTAATGTACTCTATAGTATTGGTTTTAATACCAATAATAATATTCTCAATATATAAAAATGGAATATATCCTACTATTAAAGGAGAAGGTAGTCTATACTTAGTATTTAAACCATTAATATTTATACTAATTAGTAGTGTACTAGGTACATTAGTAGAATATATATATTATAAAATAAAAAAGAAAGATAAGACAGTACTTTCACTATTAGTCGAAGACTATTCAATAATACCAGGAATATTTATTAGTCTTGTTATACCAATAAATACTCCTATATGGTTATTAGCAGTAGGTAGTATAATATCCAGTTTATCAAAAGTAGTAATGGGTGGAATAGGTAAAAATAGATTAAATCCTGCCCTTGTAGGAGCCTTCTTTATCATAATAATATTTCAGTCATATACAGGAGGATACTTAAATCCCTATGAACTTGATACAGTAAGTAGTGCTACACCTTTAACAAATGTAACTGCTAGTGGATATGTTATAACTTATGATAATCTAGTAAAACCATATGGATCTTTATTAAATTTCTTTATAGGAAATATACCAGGTGCAGTAGGAGAAACTTCATCATTACTATGTATATTAGCTTTTATTTATCTAACTTATAAAAAAGTAATTAAATATAGAATAACAATATCATATATTCTAACAGTGGCAGTAATGAGTTTAATTATCTGTCTAACAAAAGATATAGGACTTTGGTTTATATTATTTAATATATTATCAGGAGGTCTCTTGTTTGGAGCAGTCTTTATGGCAACAGATCCTGTAACATCCCCGATTACAAATAGAGGACAGGTACTAGGAGGTATCTTTCTAGGAGTCTCAACTCTTATAATAAGATATTTAACTCCATTACCAGAAGGCGTACTAGTATCAATACTATTATTTAATATTCTTACTATAGTAATAAATTATTTAGATATAAAATTATATGATAAAAAGATATGTCAAGATATTATACTTATAATATTCTTAGTACTAGTAGTTTTATTATCGTTTATGATAAGTACTAAACTAAGTACTAAGCCACTAGATGATACATATAAGATAATATCTAAAGTAAAAAAAGGAGATATTACTACATATGAAGTAAGTGGTAAAGGTTATGCTGGTAATAATAGTATTAAGTTGAAAATAGTATTTAAAGATAAAGATATTACTTCGATAGAGGTTTTGAGAAGTGATGAGACTTATACTAAGATGATTTATGATAATGATTATTTAACTAAACTTAAAGATAATTCTAAATCTTTAGATAATTTAGATACTATTAGTGGTTGTACTTATACTAGTAGGTATTTAAAAGATATAGTATCTAAAACTATTAATGATTATAATAGTTAATACACTTAGAGCCTAAGGTCTCTAAGTGTTTTTTGAAGCCTTAAGGTCTTCAAAAAGAAAATCAATAGCCATTTGTCTATTGATTTTATAATTTTATTAATTATTATTTCCTTTTTGTACTACGTATACAATTATAACTGCTATTAAACTAGGGAATACAAATGCAAATGCTATCATACTAATTATTAAAATAACAGACATAATATTTACGAAGATAGATGGTTCACAATTTTCAATGCAATTACTTAGTCTTTCCATATCAATAACTCTTACCAAAGTATTAAGTATCCATACCACCATAAACTGTACAAATAAAGCTGTAGGTATTCCCCAATGAAATTTGACTTTCTTTTTAGTAGTAGTATTATTAACTCCATATACCTGATTATTATTAATTTGATTATTAATAGTTTGTGTTCCACATTTGTTGCAGAACATAGCATTGTCCTCTAATGCATTACCACAGTTACTACAAAACTTCGACGCAAGCACTTCTTCCTTACTCTTTTATAATAAAATCATATCATTTTATAAAAAAATATTTAACATAATTACATTAACATCGATTTAAAATATTTACATTCAAAGTAAAAAATGATATACTTAAGGAGTAGAGGATTGATGTATATGGCAAAGAAAAAACAGAAAAAAGATAGTGAAAAAAAGAAGTTTGAATATAGTAATGAGGTAATAGGTATAATACTAATATTAGCCTCAATAATAGGTATAGGAGGTTATGGACCTGCGGGTAATTTTATTAGATCATTTGCCGTTTTCTTAGTAGGAAATATCTATATATTCCTTTTAGTAGGTCTATTAGCTCTAGGAGGCTATGTAATACTAAAGAGAAAGATGCCAGACTTTTCCAATTTAAGATGGGTAGGTTTTAGTATCCTTTTAATATCATTTCTAGTATTATTACATATGAAGTATATAGTAGTAAATTCTCAAGAAGGTGTAAAAATAATTACCGAAACCTTTAATAACCTTTTAGTAACATTTAAAACTCCAAGTGCTATTTCTAATAGTGGTGGAGGTATTATAGGAGCTTTATTTACTTTTGCTTTTTATAGTTTATTTAAAGATGGAACTAAAATAGTAGTAATTACTTTAATGGTAATAGGTACTATATTATTACTAAATACAAGTATTTTAGATATCTTAAAGAAGATAAAATTACCTAAGCATCAAAAGAAAGAGAAGAGTACTAAAGAAGATAATAGTGATGAAGAATTAGATAAAAGAATTATTGTATCTTCATCTAAAGATATAGATAAAGTAAGTGAGAAAGAATTAAGTGAACCAGATATTCCAATAAAGACTGCTAGTAGTGTAAACGCTGAAGTAGTAGAGAAGAAGGTAGAGGAAGAAAAACCAGTTATTAATGTTAATTATAAATTACCACCACTTACTCTATTAAAGCTAGCTAAAGGAAATAATGATAAAGAAAATGTTGAAGCTGTAAAACAAAACATAAGTACTCTAGAAAAAGTATTAGCAGATTTTGAAATACCAGGTAAGATAAAAGAATGTCATATAGGGCCATCCGTTACACAGTATGAATTAGAATTAAAAGCAGGTACTAAAGTAAATAAATTATTGTCAATTCAAAAAGAAATAGCTCTTAATTTAGCAGCTAAAGATGTAAGAATACAGGCACCGATACCAGGAAAGAGTACTATTGGAATAGAACTTCCAAACAAAGTAAATAGTGCAGTATCATTTAGAGAAATATTATCAAAATTACCTGAACCAAATGAGAAAAGTCTTCTTGCAGTAGGGTTAGGAAAAGATATAATGGGTACAGTTAAATGGGCTGAAATAAATGCTACACCACACCTTTTAATAGCAGGTGCTACCGGTAGTGGTAAATCAGTTTGTATAAACTGTATAATAGCTTCAATATTAATGAGAACTAAACCAGATGAAGTAAAATTAGTAATGGTAGACCCTAAAAAAGTAGAATTATCTATGTATAATGGAGTACCACACTTATTAACACCAGTAGTAACAGATCCTAAAAAAGCATCTATCGCTCTTAAAAATATTGTTGTTGAAATGGAAAGAAGATATCAAGTATTTGAAGATACTAAATGTAAGAATATAACATCATATAATAAAATGTGTGAGAGTAATACAGATTATATAAAGATGCCATATATAGTATTTATAATAGATGAGTTAGCAGATCTTATGTTAGTAGCCGCTAAAGATGTTGAAGATTCTATAATGAGAATAACCCAAATGGCTAGAGCAGCAGGTATTCATTTAATTGTAGCTACACAAAGACCATCAACTGATGTTATAACAGGTGTTGTAAAAGCAAATATTCCATCTCGTATATCATTTGCAGTTTCTTCTTCAATAGACTCTAGGACAATCCTAGACCAAACTGGAGCAGAGAAACTATTAGGTAAAGGTGATATGTTATTTAAACCAATGGGAGAAAATGTTCCAATAAGAATTCAAGGAGCTTATGTAAGTGATGAAGAATTACAAAGGATCGTGGACTTTACCATATCACAGCAGAAGGCTAACTATGACCACTCTATAACTGAAGAGAAGGGTGGTGAAGGCTCTGATGCCAGTAAATATGATGATGGCTATGAATCTAAAGAAGAATATGATGATCCACTTTATAACGACATTGTGTCATTTGCTACCGAGTTTGGAAAGATATCAGCATCTCTTATCCAAAGAAAATATCGTATAGGTTATAATAGAGCAGCTAGAATAATAGATTTACTTGAAGAAAGAGGTATAATAGGGCCACAAAATGGATCAAAACCACGAGAAGTTTTAATAAAAAAAGAAAATAATAATGACGATTATGAAGAATAATTGTCATTTTATATTAAAAAAACAGCCAAATAATAGAGAAAATAAGCGATAAGTAACAAAAAATGGTTGCTATTTTCTAAAAAATATTATATAATTATTAAGCAGGTGAAATTTTATGGTAATAGAATTATTTGATCTCGTAATAAATAATAAAAAAATAAATATAGATAAAGATGTTATTATTCCTGAAGATTTACTAAAAGGAAGTGACATCAGGAGATTAGATAATGTCCATTTTAAAGGAATAATGGAAAAACTTATTGATGATACATATCAGTTATCAGGTATAATAAGTGGTACAATGATTGTACCAGATGATATAACTTTGGAGGACTATGAATATAATTTTACTAGTGATATAGAAGAAGAAATAGAAGAAACAAGAATAAATTTGCAAAAAACTATTGATATTACTTTAGATTTATGGCAAAATATTGTTGTGGAGATTCCTCTTAAGGCTGTTAATGAAAAAAATAAAGATTTAACACTTGAGGGTAGGGGATGGAGACTAATTAAGGAAGAAGATGTCGCAAGTACAAATAATCCTTTAAGTAGTCTAGAAGATTTATTAAGGAAGGAGTGAGAAGATGGCAGTTCCATTTAGAAAAGTAAGTAAGACAAGAAGAAATATGAGAAGAACTCATTATAAAATCACTGCTAACGGATTAGTAGAATGTACTAACTGTGGAGCTAAGATAAGATCACATAGAGCTTGTCCAAAATGTGGATTTTATAAAGGAGCAGATACTTCTAAAAAACAAGAAGAAACTAAAGTAACTGAAGAAAAGAAAGCTCCTAAAAAAGCAAAAACTTCAAAAAAGACTGAAGAATAATAATAAGCACTAAATTTTAGTGCTTTTTTATATATAAAAAATCGACAAAAGTCTTTATATTTTTAAATATTTCTGATATACTTAAGAAGTAAGGTAGGTAATAATATGAGACTTAATGAAAAGAAAATAATTAATGATATTAGAATGTTATCATTAGATATGATAAATACTGCTGGTAGTGGGCATCCTGGAATAGCACTAGATTTTGCTCCAACAATATATACATTACTTGCTTATCACTTAAAGTTTGATTTAGAGAGAAAAGCTTGGTGTAATAGAGATAGATTAGTAGTATCCGCAGGTCACGCTTCAGCACTATTGTATGCTAGTCTCTTTTATTGTTTAGATGAGTTTAGTATTGAGGAATTAAAGAAATATAGAAGAATATCATCTTCATTAGGGGGACACCCTGAATATAATCTAAATAATAGAATAGAGGCAACAACAGGACTATTAGGTCAAGGCTTTGCTACAGCAGTTGGTCTTGCTATAGGAGAAAAATACTTAGAAAGCACATTCAATAGAAAGAAGAATACTATCTTTGATTACAATATATATTGTATCTGTTCTGATGGTGATCTAATGGAGGGAATTACTTATGAAGCAGCTTCACTAGCAGGTACTCTAGAGTTAGATAATCTAATAGTACTATATGATTCTAATGCTGTAACAGCAGATGGTGATATAGAAAAAACTTCAGTAGAAGATATAGAAGCTAGATTTTCTAGCATAAACTGGGAAGTAATTAGAGTAAAAAAAGGTGAGTCTGTAAAAGAAATATCAAATGCTATAGATAAAGCTAAAAAGAGTAGTAGACCCGTTCTAATAGAAGTAGAGACAGTACTTGGTATCTATTCTAAGTATGAAGGAACTAATAGAATACACGCTAATCTAGAAAAAGAAGATCTAGAAGAAATAAGAAGTGAATTAAAGTGTAAAGAGGCCTTTACTTTTGATGAAGAAGTAAGAAATAATCTTTTAACATTCATAAAAGAAGGAACTGAAGACTATTATAAAGAATGGTATAGTGAGTATGAGATGTTCTTAGCTAATTCAACTGATAAAGAAAAAGATGCTTTAAGTCTAGTAATAGAACAAGAGGGAATATCATTAGATATAGCATCAGTAGTAGATGAGAGCAAAATATTTGAAGATAAAGCAATGCGTGATATAAATTATCAAGTAATGAATGTAATAAGTGCTTTCTTACCAAACTTTATAGGAGGAAGTGCAGACTTGTTCTGTAGTACTAAAACTTATCTAAAAGGAAAAGGAGAATTTAGTAGTGACTCTTATGAAGGAAGAAATATAAACTTTGGTGTAAGAGAGGGAGCTACTGGAGCAATTCTAAATGGTATAGCACTATCTAATATTAGAACTTATGGAAGTACATTTCTTGCTTTTTCAGACTATATGAAACCTGCAATTAGAATGTCAGCAATGATGGATTTACCAGTTACTTATATCTTTAGTCACGATAGTATAAGAGTAGGAGAGGATGGTCCAACTCATCAACCAATAGAGCAACTAGGAAGCTTAAGAAGTATTCCAAACTTCTCTGTATATCGTCCTTGTGATTATAAAGAATTAATAGGTTCCTGGAGTAATATCTTAAAAGAAGCTAAGCCTTGTGCTTTAGTATTACCAAGAGGTCATAACGATACTCTAGAGCATACAAGTTCTAAAAAAACTCAGCGTGGAGGCTATATCATAAGTGAAGTAAAAACAAGACTTGATTTAATAATAATAGCAACAGGTAGTGAAGTAGCTCTTGCTCTAAAAATAAAAGAAGAACTATTAAAGAACTACATTGAAGCAAGAGTAGTATCAATGCCAAATATGAATTTATTCTTGAAACAAGATAAAGATTATCAAGAACAAGTATTACCAAGAGGTTATCGAAGAATGGTCATAGAGCTATCAAACGATGCCAATTGGTATAGATTTATTTCTTCAGATCAAGACTTCATTGGGGTAAATGAATTTGGAAGAAGTGCTACTGAAGAAGAATTATTATCTTACTTTGAATTAGATATGCAAGATATAATTATAAAAATAAAGAATAATCTATAATACGACAAATATTTTAAATATAGTATGATACTCTATATATGGTGATATAATGAGAACATACTATATTTTTAATGTAAATAAATATTTTACATATATGTATAAAAAGAATCCTTTTAAAATGTATAAGATCTTCGAGGAGATCTATAATACTAAAGATTATGATAGTATAAAGACTTATAGAATATTTGAACAAGTAGCTACTCCTTTTAATAAAATACTTTTAAATGAATATATATATTTTGATTATAAATATAAATATGGTTATAAAAAAATAGATAATACTCATTATCTAAGAACAAGTGAGAATAGTATATTAACAATAAATAATTATAATATTAAACTTAGAACTGAGAGTAATTATTCAGATTTCTTTACATATTTAAATAAATATAATATTAATTTATTTGTTTGTGATTTTGAGAATAAAGATTATTTTTGGCTTGATAAACTGGTAGGTAATTCTTTACAAAAGAAAGAATTCATAGTAAAATAGTAACAAGGAGGCGTAAATATGATTTGGGATATATTATATGTGTTATTAGGTCTAGTAATAGGATTAGTATTAGGATTTTTAATAGCTAGAAAATTAATGAAAAAAGAATTGAAAAAGAATCCACCAATTAATGAGCAGATGATTAAAACTATGATGAGTGGTATGGGAAGGACTCCTTCACAAAAACAGATTAATCAAATGATGAAACAAATGAATAGATTTATGTAAAAATAGGGCAGTATTAGCTGCCTTTTTCTTTTTCGGTTCACACTAAAGTTGTTCACCGTTTAACAAAGCCTAAGTAGTCTTTGTTAAAAACCTATTTTGTTTTCTTGTTAATACCAAGTATACCTCCAAATGCTGAAGTAGCAATAATAACTAAGAAATAAATAATATTACCAAGACTAATAACTTTCATAATAAGGGCCATTAAAGTAAATAGAATAGCCCAAATACTACCATACTTAATTCCTTCAATATAACCCTTCTTCGAAGAATTATGTCCTATTATAAAGCTACCAATTAGTACTCCAATAACTACTACTATAAGCTCAAATATTTTAAGAAGAGATCCATTTAAAATATTAAAATAATTAAAAATAGTCAAAATAACTGTACAAATAAGTATAAACAAGAATGTATAAAGCATACTTTTTAAATAAATTTTCATAATATCACCACTAAATAATATGTTTTTGAATAAAAAATTATACTATTATACATAATTATAATGGTGATAGAAATGATAACAGTTTTAATAAGAACAATATTCTTTTATTTCTTTATATTTATAATATATAGAATAATGGGAAAAAGAGAAGTAGGACAATTAAGTATAATAGATTTAATAGTATCTTTATTAATCGCAGAGCTAACAGTAATTAGTATAGAAAACTATAATAAGTCAATGTTATACTCTCTAATACCAATAGTAGTATTAGTACTACTGCAGTGTATATTAGCCTATATAAGTCTAAAGAAGCCTAAGTTTAGAATATTCTTAGATGGTAATCCTTCTCTTATAATAAAAGAAGGAAAAATAAATTATAATGAAATGCTAAAACAAAGATATAACTTAGATGATCTTTTAGTACAATTAAGAGATAAAGGTTACCGAAGTATTGAAGAAGTAGAATATGCTGTCTTAGAAAATAATGGTACGCTATCTATATTTCCATATGAAACAAATAAGACACCATTACCACTTCCTATAATACTAGATGGAGATATTCAAGAAGATACTCTAAAACATCTAAAAAAAGATAAAAAATGGGTCTATAACTTTCTAGAAAGAAAAAATTTAACACTTGAAGAAATATTCTTTGCCTTTTATAAAGATAAAAATATATTTATAATAAAAAATCAAGATTTATTAAAATAAATAATATATTTATATAAATTATCAAGTATCATTAAAAAATGGTACTTTTTTTATTAACTTAACATAAATTATTGTGAGGGGTGATACTTTTGTCAGCATATAAAGAAATAGTAACAAAAGCAGTAGTAGGTAAAGGTAAGAAGTATTATCGTAACACTTACACTGTAAATACTGATAACAAACCTAATACTGTTTTAGGATGTTGGGTAATAAATCATAAATTCTCAGGTAAAGAAGTAGATGGCCGTATAGAAATAGATGGTTCATTTGATGTAAACTTATGGTATTCATATGATAACGATACAAAAACATCAGTTATCACTAAAAATATTCCATATAAAGAATTAGTAACAGTATCCCAAAAAGAAACAACAGACTCAAGTACTAAAGATATCATAGTAAGAAGTTTAAAACAACCAAGTTGTATATCTGCGAAAGAAAAAGATCAAGGAATAGATATAGATATCGAAAAAGAATTAGGAGTAGAGATAGTTGGAGACACTAAAGTAAAAATAGCCATTGAAGAAGATGAAGAACCTTGGGATGAAATACCAGAAGAAGTAACCGAAGAAACAGAAAAAGAAATAGAAGAAAATATAGATCCAAATTATATTAAAGAAGAAAAATAATCTTCTTTTTTTATTTATAAGGAAAGTGTTTACAATTAGATGTAATAATGATAAAATTTACTTATAACATTGGACGTGATAATATGAAAAAGAAGAGATATATAATAATTATATTATTATTAATACTAATAGCTTTAATACTGCTATTTATATCTAAAAATACTTATAAAGACTATAGTAGAAATTATTTTTATATGGATACATATATTAATATAAAAATAACTACTACTAAGAATAAGAAAGAAGCTAATGCTATATTAGATGATATAGATTACTTATATAGTACTTATCATAAATTAACTAGTAGATATGATTATTATGAAGGAATAACTAATGTCTACTACTTAAATGAAGAATTAGAAGATAATAAAGAAATAGAAATAGATAAAAGATTAGCAGATATTATATCACTAGGTATAGAGTATTATAGTAAAACAAATGGTCTATTAAACATAGCAGCAGGTAATTTAACAGGTATATGGAAGAACTTTTTAGATGACTGTGAGAATATTCCTAATAGTGAAGAATTACAAGTTAATATAAATATCGATGATATAAATCTAAAAGATAATAAATATATAAAAACAAATGGTATTAAATTAGATTTAGGTTCTATAGCTAAAGGTTATACTACAGAGTTAGCTGGAGACTACTTAGAAAGTGTAGGAGTATCCTCTTATATAATAAATGCCGGAGGTAATGTCAAAGTAGGAAAAAATCACAATAAAAAATCATATACTGTTGGAATAACAGATCCAGATAATACAAATGATATCTTTACTAAAGTAAATATAAATAATTTATCTGTAGTAACATCTGGTAATTATCAAAGATATTGTATCAAAGATGATATAAACTATAATCATATAATAGATCCTAATACTAAGATGCCTAGTATATATAATAAATCAGTAACTGTAATAAGTAATAATAGTACTATTGCAGACATATATAGTACATATTTATATCTATTACCATATGAAGAAGGGTTAGATATAGTAAATAATACAGATAACATTGAGGCAATATGGTATGTAGATAAAGATAATATAATAAAAAGTGATGGCTTTAACTATGAATAAACAAGATCTAAAGCTAATTATAATAATACTTGTTATTGCAGTCTTAACTATCTTAATAATAAACACTACTAAAAAAGAAGCAGATACTGTCTTAGTCTACTATGAAGATAAACTAATAAAAACAATAGATCTAAATAAAGATGGTGAATATACAGTAGATGGTTTCTTAGGAGATGTAGTAATAGAAGTAAAAGATAAAAAAGTAAGAGTAAAAAAAGAAAATTCACCTAGAAACATCTGCTCTAAAGAAGGCTATATTAGTGATAACACAAAACCACTAATATGTCTTCCTAATAAAATAATAATTAAAATAGCAAGTAAAGATAATAGTATAGATGGAGTGGTATATTAATGAAAACAAAAGATATAACAACAATAGGAGTATTAACTGCTATCTCAGTAGTAATATCAATAATAGAAAGCTATTTTACTTTTATCGGAGATATTATACCAGGACTTAAATTAGGCCTTGCCAATATAGTAATTATTTTTGCCTTATATAAATATAATTTTAAGACTGCTCTAATAATATCACTAGTAAGAGTATTTATAGTAGCTCTAATAAGAACAGGGTTTGGTTTTAACTTCTTCTTTTCATTATCAGGAGCCATCCTAAGTATCATAATGATGTTTTTAGTAAAAAAAACAAAATTATCAATAATAGGAGTTTCTATAGTAGGAAGTCTATCACATAGTATAGGACAAGTATTAATAGGAGTACTCTTAATAAATAACAAAAATATAATCTATTACTTACCATATCTATTATTATTCTCAGTACCTACTGGAGTAATAATAGGACTAATAGCTAAAAAGTTAATAACAAGTACAACTAGTACAAGAAAGGAAATAAAAAATGAAACATAATATGAAATTAAATGAAGAACCCTATAACAGTATTCTATATGGAAAAAAAGATATCGAATTAAGATTAAATGATGAAAAAAGACAAAAGATACAAGTCGGAGATATTATAACTTTCACTAATATTAATACTAAAGAAAGCTTTGATAGTGAAGTATTAGATTTATATAAATCAAAAGACTTTAGTGAAATATATAATAAGTTTGATAAAGAAAGGTTAGGATACAAAAGTAATGAAGAAGCAGATCCTAAAGATATGGAAAAATATTATAGTGAAGAAATGATAAATAAATACGGGGTAGTAGGAATAAAAGTCAAAAAACTAAAATAATACAATTTAGGACTAGTAAAATAAATAAAAATAATTTATAATTATATCGTAGGAGGAATACAAAATGAAGAAAAAACTATTAGCCATTGGAATATTAAGTATAGCTCTTTTATCTGGTTGCTCAAAAGGCTATAAAGAAGGAGTATATACAGGAACTGCTAAAGACGAATATGGAGGACAATCAAATACAGCTACTGCAATTGTTACTGTAGATAAACAAGGAAAAATAACTGATGTAGACTTAGATACTACATATACTAAAGATGGCGTATTAACATCAAAGAAAACCCTAGGAACAGACTATGGAATGTATGGATCAGAATACGGTTCTAAAGTAGGTGAATGGTATCAACAAGCAGAAGCCCTAGAAAAATATGTAGTAGATAATCAAGGAATTGATAATCTAAAATTAGATGAAAGTGGTCATACAGATGCCGTTAGTGGTTGTACTATTAAAATAGATGCTCTATATCAAGCATTAGATGCCGCTATCAAACAAGCAAAGAAATAAATTACTAAGTACTATTTATTATGAATAGTACTTTTAATATTTATAAAACATATATATTAATAGGTGGTTTAATGAAAAATATATTTAATTATTTTTTTCTAATATCTTTAGTTTTCTTTAGCTTTTTCTATACAGATAAAGTAATAAATATAATAAATAAAAAAGATCCTCTAATGGTAGAAATAACAAAACGATAAATATAAAGTAGAACCAACAGAAGCTATAATAACAGAAAATACCGTAATACCAGGAATAGAAGGAAAAGAAATAGATGTTGATAAAAGTTATGAAAAAATGAAAACAGAAGGAGTATTTAGAGAACAATCTATTATATATAATAAAGTAACTCCTACTAATAGTATATCTAATAATAAAGATAAATATATAATAAAAGGAAATAATAATAAACAAGAAGTATCAATTATAGTTATAGTAGATAAAAATAATACTATAGATAAAATATATAATATAGATAATATTACACTATTTATAGATAGTAAATATTTAACTATAGATAATTTAAATAAAATTAAAAGTAAAGATATATATTCTTATGGTAATAAAGGAGTATATAATAATGAATTATTACTAAGCGATAATACTCTAATAAAAAGAAAAAATAATAAAGTGCCATTATATTGTCTAAGTAAAGAAAAGAATGAAGATACATTAAATATATGTAATAATAATGATATGTATGTAGTAATACCAAATATAGTAGGAGACTTATTAAATATTAAGAAGAGTATATCTAAAGGTAGTATTATCCTTCTAGAGGATTTAAATAATATTAATTTAATTATAAGATATATAAATAGTAAAGGTTATCAAATAGTACCTCTTGGTACATTGCTAAAAGAATAAAAATATTTTATATTTTTTTTAAATTCATAATTGACTACTAAGAAGAGAAATGCTATACTCTATATAGAGATAGTAAAGGAGAAATTATGAAGGAAGATAATAAAAAAAAGTATAAAACAATAATACTAATAATTGCTATAGTATTAGTATTAGTTTCAGGTATTACTTTTGCAGCATTAACTTGGCAAAGTGATAAATTAAACATAAAAGCTAATTCAGATTGCTTTACAATAAACTATACACTTGGAAATAAAGTAGAAGGATCTTTAAAATTATTTGACGAAAGTACAATAATAAATAGTGATAATACTCTAACAATAAGAGAAGGTATGTTACTTACCAATGTAATCGCAGGTATATCTTCTTCTTGTAATATTAATGGCTATTTAACATTATCATTAGAAGTAAATAATTTAGATACAGCATATACTTCTTCGGGTTCTAGTACAGGTGCTCTTAAATATGCAGTACTTAAGTATTCAGAAAACACATATCCTACAGTAAGTGATACAGCACTTCAAGGAAATAGTTTTGAAATAGTTAAAAAAGGTGCCATAACAAGTACTGGTACTACAAAAATAGTAGTAGAAAACTTCCCTAATGCAGGAGAAAACTTAGCATACATAATAGTTTTTTATGTAGATGGTGATTTAGCTCAAAATGATGCTCAAAATAAACAATTTAGTGGTGTAATAACTGGAGTAGCAGATCAAGGAACTGCACCAACAGCAGCTTCAGATATAGTAAAACTTTATAAAAATGCTCCAAAAGAAGAAGTAACAAATAACAGTATAACTTATAATAAAGCTTCATCAGTAAACTTAATGAATGATCGATTAGGTGGAACAACAACATCTTTAGATGGAGGAAATATAAGATACTATGGAGCATCACCAAATAACTATATATATTTCAATTGTTCTGATTATAATAGTCAAACATCATCTACTTGTGAAGTATGGCGCATAATCGGTGTCTTTGATGGCAAATTAAAATTAATAAGAAATGAAATAATAGCAGAAATAGAATATGATAATGATAAAGAAGACACATATTTGCAAACAATATCAAATAGCGATGGTAAAACTATTGCTACTCCATTAAAAAATGAAACAAGAAGTAAATCCGTAATTACTCAGGTTGCTGTTCCTTCCATCAAATTCGGTCAAAATGATTATTCTACATCTTCATTACAAAAAATACTAAATAATAATTATTATTATGGTTTAGAATATATAGGAAATTCAACATGGGATTTTACAGAAATAGGCATTAAAAATGATGTAACGAGGAATTTGATGGCTGAAACAACTTGGAATTTAGGAGGCTGGAATTTTTACGAAGTATATTCAAATCAGGTATATGAGTATGAAAGAGGAACAACAGTATACTCAGGGAATTCAACAACTTGGACTGGTAAAATAGCCCTATCATATCCATCAGATTATGGTTATGCTGCGGAGTTTGGAACTGATAAGTGCAATAGTACTTTATTTGCTTATAAGGATACTACTTGTACATCAAATAACTGGATGAACGCGATTTTAGGGACTTCTAATGTTGGATGGTTATTAACCCCTGATTCAAGCAATTCGTACAATGCGTGGCTTGTCAATTCGTCTGGGAGTGTCAACAACTACGATGCGGGTACTGCGCGCGGGGTCTCCCCAGTCCTATATCTAAACTCTGGTGCTGAATTTAAAGATGGAGACGGATCAGTATCTAATCCATATCAATTATCAGCGTAATAATATAAATAGAAGTTAATTTAATCTTAACTTCTATTTTTTTAATAACAAAATAAAAAAGCCTTTAAGGCTTTAATATCAAAATGGTGTCCTGGAAGGGATTTGAACCCCTGACCGATCGCTTAGAAGGCGATTGCTCTATCCAACTGAGCTACCAGGACATCGACAACATAAATTATACAACAAGATTTAAAAAAAAACAACCACTTTTTTAAAATTTCTTCATTTTTTTATAGGTTTTTATAAATTTATTTACAAAATATACCATTTAATATATAATTTAATTAGGTGAGATAGTGAAAAAGATAGTCCAAATATTGTGTTTCATTCTTATACTATTACTATGTAACTTTACTAAAAGTGTAAATACTTTCCCTTTAGTAGTCAGTTTTAGTCTTAGTTTAATAATATTTAGTATATTCTCTACATTAGATATAAAAACATATCTTTTAGAATATCAAAATAAGAAAAAATATAATTTAAGAGATAAATTACTTATTAGTGTAATCTTAGCAATTACTATAATAAGTATCATAATATCTTTAGTAATATATTTTATAAGCAATTTAATGAATATAAATAATCTAGTTATAGTAGATCTCTTTATGTGTCTATTTGTATATACTAATACTATCTTTAGAGTAGTTACAGATTATCTAGAGGTATTATCGTATAAGAAATTAACTAATATTATAAAATATATTTATTATATAGGTTCTATTATAACAGGAATAATTATAATATTAACTAAAATAGATACTGTTAAATATATCTATCTAAATAATATAGGATTTTTCTTTTTATTAATAATTCCAATATCTATATTACTAATTAAAAAGAAAAAGAAATATCCTAAAATAAATAAAGTAATAACTTTAAAAGAAATAAAGAAGGTATTAATAAGTAAAAGGGAAGTAACTACTACTAATATAATTAAAAGTTCTTACTTATATATATCAATTATAATTTTATATTATACATTAATAAATAAATATAATTATAACTATAAAGATGTTAGTGTATTAACTAG
>ERZ857969.1658-NODE-1658-length-29476-cov-4.048367_pt1 | contig 29476 bp, 28 predicted proteins | sample MGYA00519864_ERZ857969 | MGnify/ENA primary metagenome ERZ857969 (study PRJEB31778, sample SAMEA3449382) | human gut metagenome | biome: human gut; feature: human-associated habitat; material: faeces | place: United Kingdom | collected 2010/2012 ... | reverse complement strand
TTCCATCTCTTGGAGATCTGGAATCTGCAACAACGATTCTATAGAAAGGTGCTTTTTTCTGTCCCATTCTTCTTAATCTGATTTTTACTGCCATCTGTTTCACCTCCTCATAGGTTATTGATTTCTATATTGTTAAAAAGGAAATTTGAATCTTCCTCTTTTACCACCTTTAGCGCCCATCATTCCGGGCATCTGTTTCATCAGCTTTCTGGACTGTTCAAACTGTTTGACCAATCGGTTCACCTCGCTGATATCTACTCCGGCTCCATTCGCAACTCTGCGTTTTCTACTCGGATTTAATATGGAAGGATTCGCACGCTCCTGCGGAGTCATGGAATAAATGATTCCTTCAATTCTTGCCATCTTTTTCTCATCCATCGCATTTTCGATCTCTGCGATCTGGCTTCCGCCGATGCCCGGCATCATGCTAAGGATACTGGAAAGTCCGCCCATTTTTTTCATCTGATTCATGGATTCTAAATAATCGTCAAAACCAAATTCTGCTTTTTTGAGCTTTTTCTCCATTTCACGGGCTTTGTCCTCGTCTATCTCTTCCTGTGCCTTCTCGATCAGTGTCAGCACATCTCCCATTCCAAGAATTCTGCTCGCCATGCGGTCAGGATGAAACTGCTCTAGATCAGAAAGTTTTTCACCCATTCCTGCATACAATATCGGTTTTCCGGTCACTGCCCGAATGGAAAGTGCCGCTCCACCTCTCGTATCGCCGTCTAATTTTGTTAAAATGACGCCGTCAATTCCTATTTTTTCATCAAAGGTTCCTGCAACATTGACTGCATCCTGTCCTGTCATGGCATCTACGACTAAGATTGTCTGTGCCACGTCAACGTTTTCTTTGATCGCTGCAAGTTCCTGCATCATATCTTCATCTACATGAAGTCTTCCGGCTGTATCTAAGATCACAACGGTATTGCCGTTTTTCGCCGCATGTTCGACCGCTGCCTTTGCAATATCCACCGGACTGTTCTTATCGCCCATGGCAAAGACTTCTACGCCCTGCTTTTCTCCGTTGATCTTCAATTGTTCGATCGCTGCCGGACGGTAGACATCACATGCTACTAACAATGGTTTTTTACCCTTTTGTTTGAACTTTCCTGCTAACTTTGCAGTCGTTGTCGTCTTACCTGCTCCCTGCAGACCGGTCATCATGATCACGGTTGTCTCACTTCCCGGACGAAGTGCAATCTCAGTTGTCTCGGAACCCATCAGACGAACCATCTCGTCATTTACAATCTTGATGACTGTCTGTCCCGGATTCAGACCGTTTAAGACATCACTTCCTACGGCCTGTTCCTGCACGGTTTTTACGAAATTCTTAACCACCTTGAAGTTTACGTCTGCCTCTAACAGTGCTAATTTTACTTCTTTTAACGCTGCCTTGACATCTTCTTCACTCAGGCGGCCCTTGCTTCGCAGTCCCTTAAATACGTTTTGCAGTTTTTCTGATAAACTGTCAAATGCCATGTTATAGCTCCTCTAATATCTGATTGGAAATCTGTTCAATTTCCATAATAACTCTCTGATGCTCTTCTTTATTTCCATTCTCTTCGAATGTCTGTGTCAGATGATGGATGGTCTCCACTTTCTGTTTCGCCGACTGAAATTTTTCAATTAAATGCAGCTTTTCCTCATAGCCCGCTAAAGTCTTCGTACACCGCTTTACCATATCGTGAACGCCCTGTCTGCTAATTCCCTCTTCCGCTGCTATCTCTCCAAGGGATAAATCGTCAAATACAAAGTACTCATAGATTCTTCTCTGGTGTTCGTTGAGCAGTTCTCCGTAAAAATCATAGAGATATGTCTGCGTTACTTTTTCTTCCATCATTTATCACCTTGGATAGATTAACACAACTGCACACATGGTGTCAAGTGTTTTTTCTTGACAGTTCGTCTAAAACATTAAAATCATTATTATAATTTTGACTACACGCAACAAAAACACCATGGACACAACCATTCCCAGTACTGCTACAGACTGTTTAGAGGAGCGTGAGCCCTTTACGGAACAATACAATGCTACAACTGCCAGAACGACACTCAGTACAAACCACGCTCTTGCATTTCCCAAAAAATCTGCAATAATTGCCAGAATCAATCCTACCCATGCCAGCCTTGGCTGCTCTTTTGGCAAGCCCAGATATAATTGCATTTCATATCCTGCATGATTGCCGTTTTCTTCTTCAAAGCTTCGTTCTGCTCCTCCATCATCAGAAAACATTCTGGAAAAAGCCTGCATATCTGTGCCTAAAATATCTTTTTTCTTATCGGATGTTGTCTGTTCGTTCTTTCCTTTCTTTACCCAGCCTTCTATTCTTATGATTCCTTCTTTATAAAATATCTGAAAATATCTGTTTTTCATAGAAGCATTACACAAGAGGACACCCATTTCGTCTGTTGCATTAATATATTTATTATCTGTAAAATATTTTTCTAACCGCTCATGCACCTCTTCTTTTGTTAACTTTGTCTCTTTCTCCCAAATCTGTCTCATACTCTTATCTCCTTCGTTTTTCACAACTTCTTCTGTTTCTTAGATTTCTTTATAAAATTCTCTCATTCTTTTTATAAAATCTTCCCATGTTTCGTCTGTATAACCTTTTGAGATGACTTCCTCAATATCTTCATGATTAAATAGAAATTGCGTCTTGTCCCCCATATTTCCTTCCGGATACAGAACACCTATGTAATCATATTCCTCGTTGGTCTCTAAATTCGTCTGTTTGATACCGAAAATCATAAGTGGTCTGATACCATTTCTCAATTTGACTACACTTCCTATTGGAAATAACTCCTGTACTTTCATTTTTGTTTTCCTCCTTCTTTTTTCTATTGTGTTTATGGATAGCTATCTTGCTTTTATTGTTCCTGTTTACTGCTTTCCCGTTCTGCTTCTATCCTTGGGATCAGGTAAAAATCCCCGCCCTCATTTTCAATTAACATTGCCATGTTATTATCTTCCTGCATAATATACGCACCATTTGGAATTGAAATATTTACACTAATACCGGGTTTTCTTCCTTTTATAATTCCATTCCAATTGTTAGCTCCAGGATGTTCATATGCCTTCACTTCGACGATTCTCTTTTTCAAAACTCCCGTTTCATTTCTTTCTCTTTCTTTAAGCCATGCCGTACGCAAAAGATTCGTAGAATAAGCAATCCCTCCAAAAACAGATGTAGGACACAGATTACTAGAAAATGCATCTGCGGTTCCATGTATTGCCATATTGATTGATTTCCAACCATAAACACTTGTCAACCACAAATTAAGCAAAATGATGAACCATAAAAATACATTTCTCCCTGTTGTAAAACTCACTATATTCTCACATATATAACTTCTTTCTTCCTCGTCAATCAATTCCATTTCCGGAATATTTTCCTGGAATTTTTTTGATTGTTCATTACTTTTTCGCTTCATGACCCGTGCGAACCAGATAATGACTGCCCAAATTAGTGCTATGATTAATAATTCTTTTAATTTTTCCATTTTTATCTACCTCTTTTTACTGTTTTGCTGTATCTAAGACCCAATCCGAAATTGCCTCTGTTACACGTTTTGATTCTTTTCCTTTTGCCTCTTGTGCATAGCCATACACCACATCAGCAGCCCACATTACTCCCACTGTCACTGCTGCTATGGCGATTCCCGCCGCACTAATCCCTGCTGCTGCCAATAAGCCACCTACAATTGCCGATACCAGCGTTCCTCCTATAACATCCAATGCTGTCTCCAATAAAGTCTCTTCCCAAAATCGTTTACTATGTATCGTCCCAAATTCTTCATAATTATCAACAGCATTTAAAATCCCTACAAATGCCATTCCTCCCCATTTCGTTCCGGCTTTTATTTTATCACTAACTTTCTCAGCTTTGGAAAAGCGAATCTCTTCTATTTCTTTCCCTAATAATTTTCCCATACTCTTTTTTTCTGCCTTAACCTCTCCTCTAATAACCTCTAAATAGTCCGGTACATCCTTCGCTCTCTGTTCTAAAAATCCCCCAATTGTCTGGCACAGAGTATCTGCAAGTCCTATTATGGATTTTAAATCTCCTCCATTTATGATAAGATCCAAAATATCTGTAAAACCTCCTCCTACTGCTCCAAATGATTCCAGATTGCCAAAAAGCAGACTTTTAAAGTCCGGTTCAAAAGTCTGACTTAACGCATCATACCGATTACTTATATCGCCTAACACTCTTTGGGCACTGCGCAAATTTCTCTGACATCTCGCTAATTTTTCTATCTCCTGTTCCAGCTTTTTTAAAGGTTGCTCATACGGTGAGCTGTTACCTACGATATTATATATTCTCCGTACACTTTCGCTTAAAATCTGCCTAGTTTGATCACAATGCCTGCAGATTTCCTCAAACATTCCCACTACCTCAAATAACCCTTTTGCATCTACGCTAAATTCTGACATCTTTCCTCCCATCTTATTTTGCTATCTATGTTATATTTAAAATACTACCTATCACTATTCTCTTCCTGATTACTGTCTCTCTCTGCCTCCATTGTAGGGATCAAGAAAAACTGCATATCTTCACTTTCAACTAACATTGCCATTCTGTCATACCGTATTTCTTTCTTCTATCTCTCCATAGGAACCATTTTGGCTCGAAGAACCACATCTCTTTAATAGTAATAAATTCTTCATTTTTTCCTGCTTTTCTCCATAAGTACAGTCTCTATTGCAGTTGACCACAATAGAGACTGCTATTTGTTAGGAAATTACATTTCCTGATAATACATCTGTTGCAGATGCATTAGAACTTTCTGTTGACGTATAATCTTTTGCCATGTTCGTTAAATTTGTTACATGTTCATTGATCATGCGTCCCATGGTATCCATATCTGTCTGCAATTTTTTGAATTTACTAATATATGCAGCAGATGCATCTCCTGTCCATGTACTTGATAATCCGGTAACGTCTGCCATCATGTCATCTGTTAATGTTTTTATCTGTGACATAACGCCTTTAAAATCAGTTGCTTTTGCTTCCAATTCTGCCGGTGATACTTTCAGGTTGATATCCATTCTCTTTCCTCCCCTTTAATATGTACGTTTTGCTACAGTGCTCGCATTATTTGCTTCTGTGGTTTCATATCTGCTAATAATGGTTTCGAGTGCAGCGCAATACTGTTCAATTAATGAACTGAAATTATTCATCTGTACAGCATCACTTTCTACTGCTGAGCTAAAATTCTTTTTGGCATTTCCATCCCATGTAGTATTCAGCTCATCCTTACTCTCTTTCATCTTTGAAACCTGCTGCTTTAATGACTGATTCTTTGCTCTTAAATCAGAAATCTTTTTTGTCATTTCAGCTGTTGTTACTGAAAAAGCTGCCATTCTATAACTCCTCCTCTCCTGTATATTTTCTTTTACAAGAATTATCTATATTCAAACTCCGACATCATACAAAAAAATTATGTATCGGATGCATGAATAGCTCAACGAATAGTATCGTATATACTCCAACACGATAGGTTATTGTTTTTCCTCTTTTGCAAGATCCTTTTTATATTCTGATTCTGCTGTGCTTTTCAAACTTTTTACAAGGTCATCTAACTCTTTGGGTATTGGTTGCAGACTTTCATAAATAATATCTATTTTTCTTATGTATGAATCCTTATTTTCCCCACTCCAATTATTTTCTATTTTCTCTTTGATCTTCTCAAACTTCACACGCATATCATCAACTTTTTTTCTTACTTCTTGTATTTCTTCTATCTCATTTGTAACTGCCTGATATTTATCCTGTGCTAACATTTTCTTCCTCCCTGCTGCATAACTGTTTTATACAATTTCTTCTTTATTTTTCTCTTATTCCTTTTTATTGCTTTCATCTTTCGGCTTCATTCGAGGCAATAATCTATTCCCCCCATTCTCTAACCATACCAGCATTGCCATATCTCCATCCCGTTTAAACGGCAGGTCTTCATCACGATTAAGATCTATCCCTATTTCTCCCTCTTTTCCTTCAATCACACCTTCTGTACTTCCATAACCAAAATCTCTATATGACTTTATGTGAACAATTTTCTTTTTTACCACTCCCTTTTCACATATGTGTTTTTGCTCTATTATAGTTCTATAATTTTCTGCAATAACCCCGTTAATCGCAATAAGAAGTGACATTTCAAGTAACTCATATGCTATCCCATTACTCCATTCCCGACATATTTCCACTATCGCTCTTACTATAGTCCACCAATTGAATAAAAAGACTGACCCCCAAAAAAGATTCTCCACTTTTCCCATTTCTACCATATTTTTACAGATGTATTTTCTTTCTTCTTCATCTGTAACTAATTCCATTTCCGGCAACTCTTCGCTAAATTCCATCATTTGCTTATCACGTTTTCGTTTAATGATCCTTGCACACCATATTACTATTGACCAGAACAGTAAGAATACGATGATTGCTTTCAAATTTTCCATCACTTATTCTTCTCCTACATTACTTTCATCTTTCGGCTTCATTCGAGGCAATAAGCTATTCTCCCCATTTTCTAACCATACCAGCATTGCCATATCTCCATCTCGTTTAAACGGCAAGTCCTCATCCCAATTAAGATTTACTCCTATTTCTCCCTCTCTTCCTTCAATCACACCTTCTGTACTTCCATAACCAAAATCTCTATATGACTTTATATGAACAATTTTCTTTCTTATCACTCCACTTTCACATATGCGTTTTCGCTCTATTTTAGTGCTAAGATATTCCGCGATAACCCAGTCCATTATGCCAAAACCTGAAAATGTCCAAAAATCTAATTCCAACCCATTCATCCATTGTTTCCATATGATTTTCATTTCATCTGCCATTATCCATAAATTAAATAAAAATACAAAAACTATAAGAACCGTCAAAAATTTTCCAGAACCATTTATTGATTGATAGATGTATTTTCTCTCCTCTTCATCTGTAACCAATTCCATCTCCGGCAACTCTTCGCTAAATTTCATGATTTGTTTCTTGTGTTTTCGTTTAACCACTCTTACACACCATATTGCTATTGACCAAAACAGCAGAAATACGATGATTGCTTTCAAATTTTCCATCGTTTATTCTCCTTCTTTTTTCTTAGACTCTATGTCATCTAAAATTCTATCTGTTACATCATATTCTTTTCCTATGTCCGGAATCTGCACCCTGAGTTTTAACATTTCATACATCTCTCTTTCTGTATTGTGGAATGATCACTTTTTCCACACCACTCTCATCGTTATCACGCGGTATCATTCCTATACCGGCTTTATACCCTTTATTCTGTTCCGTATAGGTCAGATGTGAAAAATCAAAATATGCAGCTTCCATTGCATTTCCTCCAAGCTGTATTCCAGTATGATACGAAATCATGGCTTCATACGCACGGCTTCCCCGCATGAAAGAAATATCTTTTGTATCCACTGCTGCAATAAAATAAATATTATGCAGACTTCCTTTTTCCATAACGTTTTCTACAAATGGTCCGATTTTTATAACATCCTGTTCCGGCTGGTAAACAGATTCCATAAACTCATGCAGATCAGCAATAAAGACAAAGATCGTCTCATACTTTTTCATCTGCTGATAGATCGTACTTTCTTCTTCTCCCTCTTCCTTTAAGTTGTTTTTGACCCGGTTTCTCTCTGCAAATGTTGGAAGCAGATCTCTAAAGAACTGCGCCTGTTCCTGCTGTGTATGCAGATATTCTGCACCTATACTCTTTGCATACTGCATGAATTCATTTCCCGTATGCTCAATGATCACTCTGCGGGCATGTAACATTCCGGCTGAACTGCCTAATATCTTCAACATATTCTTTTTACCGGTTCTCGCTTTGCCGGAAACAAGATAACAGAATGTTCTTCGCAGATCCACACCATAGATTTCAGCACTTTTTTCATCATAAGCAAATGGAAGCAGGTCTGTTGTATCTGACATAGCCCGCACTTCCTCTAAATCCTCAAACTCACTCCAGACCGGATTTTTAGGAATCATCGGAATCGGTACGGCAAGCGGTGCGTTCCATGCTGCTTTCAACCGTTCACAAGTTGCTCTAATCTTTAACATTCGTTCCATCTCATCGGTTTCATTTTCGACTAATGCTGTCTGAAATTCCAGAATGGAATCCTCCACTTTTACCAGTCCTCTTCCTTTTAACTGCTCATCCGGTGTAATATCAATGCGTCCGGTGCGAAGCACTTCCGAATACTGATAACGGTCATTCATCACCAATGCCAGTGTTGTTGGAATACTGTCTGCTAACCGGTTAGGCAGTCCATTGCTGCCCATGTTATTTGCCGTAATAGCAAGAAAAATTCCATATGCCATGCCATCGTGTGCAAGTTTTATCATGTCGGCCTCATAACAGTCATCCGTTTTCTCACGAAAACCATTATAGTTATCTAATAACACCAGAATTGCCGGCATATTTTTACCTTTTGACCGGATATAAGCCGAATAGCTGATCCCTTCTAACTGCTTTTTCCGCTCTGCTATCTTTTTATTTAACATATAAAATAATTTCTTTAAACGATCCGGTTCATCTTCACAGACTACTCCACCTGTCTGTGGTGCATTTTCAAAACATTTTAATGCCTTGTTACTAAAATCTATCATGTAAAGATTCAGTTCTTTTGCCGTATACTTTCTGATCAATGCGCCTGCTAAGGTCTGCATAAATGTACTTTTTCCGCTGGATATCGTACCAAATACTGCTAAATGTCCCTGTGCTGCAAAATCCACAATGACCGGCTGTTGTTTTTATCATGGATCTGAATCTTAGCACCTGCTATGGATTTTTTTACGATCGAAAATTTCTTTTGTAGTACTCCTGTATAATTGCCTTTTCCTTTTACCGTAATAACAGCCGTCTGATCTCCTGCTTCTTTATTATTGCTGTATTCCACGGTATAATCCGTATTTTCTTTTAATGTACGGCTCCCACACAAAACGCTGATCTTCGGTGTGATCGCATATCCGGTGTAGGACTGATTCTGTACATCACTGATTTTACAATTTGATGTTAAAGAATACTGTTTTATGGTAAATTTCAGACTCATTTTTCCATAGTATGCATTTTTTCCAATGATCTGTATTGCTGCCTGCTTTCCGGCATTAACATTATTACTGTAAGTAACAGAATAATCTTCTGCACTGACCTCTTTTCCACTATAATATAATTTCACCGCCGGCTTGATCTGCTGTCCATTGTATACGGCACTGTACTGTCCATATGGAACTCCACCTAAATATACCTTATAATTGCTGTTATCACTGGACATATTGTGGATATAGATAAGTTTGTCAGAAAAACCATTGTTTTTTGCCCAGCTTTCATAACTCTTTCCGCTATACAAATATAGGGCATTGACATGTGAACTTCCCTGCAGCATATTCCCTGCAATTTCCTGTGTATCTGTTCCGTTCGCATATAGGAACCATATTTTTTCAAGCCGCTTACAATCAGAAAATGCATATTCTCCAATCTTTCCCGTCTTTGTTGGAATTACAATACTCTCCATCTCACAATCTGTAAACGCATAATCTCCAATCTCTTGTAACTGTCCCTCTTCAATCTCTATCTCAGATAAAAAATCACATTCAAAAAAAGCACAATTCCCGATCATCTCCACGCTCGCCGGAATCTTGATATACTGCATGGATTTGCATCCTGCAAATGCAAAGTCCATGATCTCTGTATTGCCCTTTGGGATAACTACCGGATTCTTCTTTGTACTTTGCAGACTGTTACAGTTTGCAAACCCCATGGTACCGATTGCCTTTACTGTTTCCGGAATATTGATCGTCTTTAAATTTTTACAATTCTTAAATGCCGCAATTCCGATTTCTGTCAGTTTTGAATCCTGTATCACAACACTCTCTAAAGAATCACATCCGTAAAATGCATAATCTCCAATATTTTTCAAATAAGAGTTGATCTGTACTTTTTTAATCTTATCTTTCTGTGCTGCCCATGGCACCGTACTGTTTACGGTATAATTCGGCATTTCTTCAATATTATCGCTGTAAATTGTCAGTGTTCCATCCTCTGTCAGCCGATAACTGATCGTTGTATTTGCAATTGTGCCGCTCAACAGTTCTGTACTGCCTGCTGCAAATACGGACTGTCCCTGCATAACCCATAGTAAAATTCCTATTACAAAAATTATACTCCTCTGTATCTTTTTCATTGCTTCCTCCCTGTTTTTATCATCACTCAGCTCCATCAATATTGATTTCCGGTTTTTTCTCACTATCTGCCCCATCGATCAACATGTTATTCTCTTTCTGTTCAGGTTCCTGTGATGTCTGCGGTGTTTCCGGCGTTTGCTGTGGCTCGGATGCCTGCGGTGTCTCTATAGCCTGTGGTGTTTCCGCTGTCTGTGACGGTTCTGAGATCTGCGGAACTTCCTGTGCCGGTGTCTGCGATGTCTCCGGCTCCTGCGCCGGTGACGTATCTGATGTTTTATCCTGTGCCTTTGTTTTTGGCACTTCCTGCTCTATTTCATCACTGCTATCATCAACATTCTCCTGTTTACTGTCTTTTGTACCCTCTTCCTGCGTCTGTTCTGTTGTATCCTCTTTCGTATTCTCTGTCTTTTTCTCTTTCTTTTTCTGTTGTTTCTTAGAATCTGCTTTTTTATTGTTGCTTTCCTCTGTTTGCGTCTGTTCTTTTTCTGTATTTTTCATTGGAACAATACTTTTTATTTTGATAAATACTGCTGTCATCACACCTAAAAATCCTACTGCTAAGACAGCGATCAGCACATATAACAACACCCGATTCTTTTTCTTTGGAGTCTGCGTCTGTTCTTTTTCGATGACCGGTTCTGTAATATCCCTCCTCTCTTCCTGTTGCTTTCTTTTTTCAAAATTCTGCTCAAAAAGACCTACGGTACCTTCTTCCCGTTGTCGGACCTGTCTTTTTTTAGCATCTGTCATTCCATATATCCGATTCAGATTCTTACTGGTATTGCCATTTAAATGCTCTAATGCTTCTTTCATTTGAAAAATACTGCCATATCTGTCTTCTTTTTGATACTGACAGGACTTCATCACAATATTTCCAAGCTCTTTGCTTCCATGACGAGGTTTCGGAAATGTCTCTCCCTGTATCCGACGATATAACGCATTTTCTCTGTCTACATAAGTTACCTTTTTCGGGTATTCCGGGAAAAACGGCAGACGGTTGTCATTTAACATCCGGTACATGACCAGTCCTAAAGAATACATATCTACTAAGATATCGCTTTCTTTGCCCTGATAAATCTCCGGTGCCATATAAGGATAAGTCCCTTTTTTTGACATTCCAAATGTTGTCTTTTCAATGGTTCTTGCAATTCCGAAATCTCCCAGTTTGAAATCTCCGGTTGCTGAAACAAAAATATTTTCCGGCTTAATGTCACGGTGTACAACATGGTACTTCTGACACACTTCTAATGCCGTCAGAATATCGGTTCCTAATTTGATCACTGTCTGTTCTGTAATTTCATGTTCCTCTGAATAATCTAAAAGAGATGTCAGTAATTCCATCCTGATAAGAATATCCCAGCCGATATGATCCTGATGTGGTATAACACGATGATCTTCATAGGTAACAATATTGGTATGCCCCTTAAGCTCGGACATAATTGCGATCTCTTTGATAATTTCTTCTACGAATCCATAGAAATAAGATGTGATACTTTTGTTATCGATTCCCTCTCCCATAACGGCTCTTATTTCGCTGTTATTTCCGGGGATAGATATAATCTTTAGAGCTGATTTCATAGACAAACCGAACTCATTGCGTTCGATCTCCACTACTTTTCCATAACTTCCCTCTCCGATCGTTCTGGTGATGACCCACTCATCCAAAACTTTATCGCCTATTTCATATAACATTTCATAACTTCCTCTCTTCTTTCGTCTATAACCCGTACTTAATTAATATACTCCCTCTGTTTTTATATTTCAATTATTTTAGTGATTTTTTGTCTGATTTCTGTACACTATTGCCTATATGTATAAAAAGACGCTACTTTATGTAACGCCTTTTCGATCTTATTTCTGACACTTTATATTCATTTTAAATTTACTTAAAGATTTGTTCTTACCAGCTTCGGCTTATATCCGTTCTTCTCCAACGCCTTCATGATCTGTTTCTTATGGTCTGTTCCAAATGCCTCTAACGTAATCCGAAGCTCTACGGCTGCACTTCTATTAATAGAAACAAACTGGTTATGCTCTAATTTAATAACATTTCCCTGCTCTTTTGCAATGGTATCTGCCACCCTTGACAGTTCGCCCGGTTTATCCGGCAGCAGCACAGATACTGTAAAGATACGGTCGCGGAAAATCAGTCCCTGCTGAACCACAGAGGACATCGTAATGACATCCATATTGCCGCCGCTTAAAATAGATACGACACGTTTTGCTTTGACATTTAAATGCTTTAAGGCAGCTACGGTCAGCAGACCGGAATTTTCAATTACCATCTTGTGATTTTCCACCATATCTAAAAATGCAACCACTAGTTCATCATCATCTACGGTAATGATATCATCTAAATTTTTCTGGATATATGGGAAAATCTTTTCTCCCGGTGTCTTTACGGCTGTACCATCCGCAATGGTATTCACATTCGGAAGTGTAGTTACTTTTCCTGCTTTTAAGGATGCCTGCATACAGCTTGCACCTGCCGGCTCTACGCCGATGACCTTGATCTTAGGATTCAAAAGTTTTGCAAGTGTGGAAACGCCGGTAGCCAGTCCGCCTCCGCCGATCGGAACTAAGATATATTCTACTAACGGAAGTTCCTTAAAAATCTCCATGGCAATGCTGCCCTGACCGGTAGCGACTGCTAAATCATCAAACGGATGGATAAAGGTATATCCTTTTTCTTCCGCCAATTCATATGCCTTTGCACAGGCTTCGTCATAAACATCTCCATATAATACCACTTCCGCTCCATAGCTCTTAGTACGGTTTACTTTGATCAGTGGTGTGGTAGTCGGCATGACGATCGTAGCTTTGACCCCGTAGCATTTTGCTGCATAGGCAACTCCCTGCGCATGGTTTCCTGCCGATGCCGTGATCAGTCCTTTTTCCCTCTCCTCATCGGACAGGGTACTGATCTTATAATATGCTCCTCTGACCTTATATGCCCCGGTAAACTGCATATTCTCCGGTTTCAGATAGACCTTGTTTCCTGTCTGTTCACTTAAAAAATCACTGTAGATTAATTTTGTCTCTAAGGTAACCTCTTTGACTTTCTCACTTGCCTCTTCAAATTTCTCCAATGTCAGCATGTCTTACTCCTCTCTTGTGGAAAATAATGCATCCACAAACTGCTCTGAATCAAATTTCTGTAAATCATCAATCGTCTCACCGACTCCGATATACTTCACCGGTATACCAAGCTCCGACTGGATGGCTACGGCAATTCCACCCTTTGCGGTTCCATCCATCTTCGTTAAAATGATTCCGGTAATATCCGCAACTTCCATAAATTGCTTCGCCTGTGCCAGTGCATTCTGTCCAGTAGTTCCATCCAGGACTACTAAAGTCTCACGAAATGCATCCGGGTATTCTTTATCAATAATACGGTTGATTTTCTTTAATTCTTCCATCAGATTCTTCTTATTGTGAAGCCGTCCTGCCGTATCACAAAGAAGCACATCTGCCTTTCTCGCTTTTGCTGCCGCTACTGCATCATATACAACTGCTGCCGGATCTGCTCCCTCCTGACCGCCAATCATATCGACACCTGCCCGGTGTGCCCATTCTTCTAACTGTGCTCCTGCTGCCGCACGGAATGTATCGGCTGCCGCAAGCACAACCTTTCTTCCCTGTGCCTTCAATTTACCTGCTAATTTTCCGACAGAGGTTGTCTTTCCAACACCATTGACTCCGACTACCAGTACGACGGATTTTTCATGTTCGAAGCGGTATGCTGTCTCACCGACTTCCATCTGTTCCTTAATGCTCTGAATTAATAACTCCTTACATTCCTGTGGCTGTTTAATATGATTTTCTTTCACCTTCTGCTGTAAATTATCCAGAATCTCCTGTGTCGCGCGTACACCAATATCTCCCATGATCAGGATTTCTTCAATCTCTTCATAAAAATCATCATCTATGGAAGAAAACCCACTGAAAATGGAATCAATTCCTGATACAAAGCTATCTCTGGTCTTTGTAAGTCCAGCCACCAGACGGCTGAAAAATCCCTGTTTCTTTTCTGTTTCGGAATTTTCCTCGGATTCATTTTCGCTGGACTCTGTTACAGAATTTTGTTCGGATGTATCTTCTGTAGGCTCTGTTTCAGAGCTTTCTTCGGATGTATCTTCCATAGGCTCTGCTTCAGAGCTTTCTTTCGCTTCTTCTTCAATAGATTCTGCCTCTTCCGTCACTTCCTCCGTGACTGCTTCCGGTGTCTGCTCTTCTTTTTCCTTTGACATTTTAAAGCCCCACTTCATACTCTTTCCTCCTTTAATCAAGTTCTTTTTCTATCAGATTGACGGATACCAGCGTGGAGACTCCCTTTTCCTGCATGGTAATACCATAGAGTCTGTCTGCTGCTGCCATCGTTCCCCGTCGATGCGTAATGATGATAAACTGTGTATTCTTCGTCAGTTTATGTAAATACTTGGCAAAACGTGTGACGTTATTATCATCCAGTGCCGCCTCTATCTCATCCAAGAGACAGAACGGTGACGGTTTCAGATTCTGAATTGCAAATAACAGTGCAATGGCTGTTAAGGATTTCTCTCCACCGGAGAGCTGCATCATATTCTGCAATTTTTTGCCCGGCGGCTGTGCAATGATACGGATGCCACTCTCTAAAAGGTCTTCTTCCTCCACTAATTCAAGTGTTCCCTTTCCACCGCCAAAGAGTTCTTTAAATGCCTTGTCAAACTCTCTTTGGATATCTGCAAACTTCTCTGCAAACTGCCGTTTCATGCCGGTATCTAAATCCTCAATGATCCCTAATAAAGTCTGCTCTGCTTCGATCAGATCATCATGCTGTCCTTTTAAAAATCCGTAACGCTCGGATATCTCTTTATATTCCTCAATGGCATTGACATTGACATCCCCTAATTTTCGGATATCCTCTTTGATCTGTGTGATGGATTTCTTCATCTCGGTCAGATTGTCGTATTCCTCATTTCGCAGCGCCTTGGCATTGTTAAAGGTCAGTTCGTATTCTTCCCACATATAATTCTGCTGGGATTCTAACGCCTCTTCTAATTTTTCCCTCTGCTGGTTCAAACGGAAGATTTCTTTGTCTAACTCATTCATCTGACGGCTGACTTCCTCGTGTTTCTCAAAGAAGCCCTTGTACTCCGTGTTCATCTCTTCCTTTTGCTGCTGGGATTCCTTTAATTCCTTCACTAATGATGCATAGGTATCATCAGAAGCTAAGATCGTCTTTTCGATCTCTTCAATATCTGCCTGTTTTTTCTTCGCATCCTCTTCGGAAAGTTCTGCATCCGCTTTTACTTTTTTGATCTCTTCGGCAAACCGCTCCGCCTCTCTTTGGATACGTTCTAAATTCTCGATCGCAAACTCTGTTTTCTGTCGGATATTCGCTTCTTCTAACTGTATCTCCGAAACATTTTTTGCCGCACTCTCTTCCACATAAATCTGCTCATCTAAGATTTCCTGGAATTTTGCATTTGCCTGCTCGATCTCTTTTTCACGGGAAGCTGCCTGCTCGATCTGTTGTGCGATCTGCTCCTTCTTTTCGTGAATCTCTGCGATCTGCTGCTCGATTTGGACACTCTCTGCCTGCAATCCGGAAAATACGCTCTCGCTCTCTTCCTTTTGCTCCTTAGCACGGCTGACATTCATCTGTGCCGTGTTCTTTAAGATCAATGCTTTTTGCAGGTCTCCACGAAGTTGTTCTAAATCCTCGGTCAGTAAATCTTTTGCGGTACGGATATCCAGATTGCGCTGTTTTAATTCTTCAATTTCTTTTTTCTGCGCGGCAATATTTTTTTCGAGTTCTTCTATTTCTCTTTTTCTTCCAAGCAGATTACTGCTGTTTTTAAACGCACCACCGCTCATCGAGCCGCCCGGACTTAAATATTCCCCTTCTAAAGTTACCATATGAAGGGAATAGTGGTATTTTTTTGCGATCACAACTGCATGGTCGATCGTATCAATGACAAGCACTCTTCCTAACAGATAAGCCATGATCCCGTCATATTTCTTATCATTTGATACCAAATGGTCGGCATAGCCGATAACGCCTTTTTCCTGCTCTGCCTCATGGTTCCTGCGTGGCTCTTTTTTGCCCACACTGGTAAGTGGTAAAAATGTCGCGCGGCCATAGCGGTTTTCCTTTAAATACCGGATCATCCGCTTTGCCGTCTCTTCATCCTCCGTGACAATGTTTTGGACATTGCTGCTCAAGGCTGTCTCAATTGCTGTTTCATATTGCTGTTTTACCTGAATCAAATCTGCCACAACACCATGGATTCCGGGCTCTGTCTCCTTCTTCTCCATGATACGGCGGATGCTGTTGCCATAGCCTTCATAGCGCTCTGCAATATTTTTTAACGACTCTAAACGCGACTGCATTTTGTTATAATGAATGTTCGCCTGTTCTAACTTCTTAACATTCTCCTGCGTCTTTTGCCGCCACTCCTCTTTCTGTGCCTGCATCTTCGCTTCATTTTCTCTGCCTTTTGCAATCTCTGCTTCGATATCTGCAAGCTCTTTTTCACTCTTTTGCAGTGCTTCTACTAAACCGCTTTCTTCGGTCTTTCTCTGTAACAGTCTTTGGTTCAACTGGGATTTTCGGATCTGTATCTGCTCTAGCATCGTGTCATAACGCTGCTGTCCTGCCTTTACGGATGCTTTCCGGTTTAACAGCTCAATGATCTCATTTTTCCCCTCTTCAATGCCTTCTTTACAACGGGTAATCTCCGCCTGGATTGACTGTAATTTTTCCTGTGCCTGTTCCCTGGTCTTTTCAATCGCTGCAAGCTGCGTCTCATATTCCTGACGCTGTGCATCATAAGTGCTCCCCTGCTGCCTGCGTTCTTCCTGCTGTGCCTCAATGGAAGCAATCCGTTCCCCTAAATGCTCTTTGGTAAGCTGTGCCGTATGGATCTGCTCTTTTAAGACATTGATCTGACCTTCTAATTTTCCCTTGGTCACATCTGTGCCTGCAATGGAATCTTTCAGATTGCTGATCTTTTCATCCATCTGTGCCATTGCCTCTTCCATTGCCGCATACTCACTTTTCATCTTCTCGTGCTGTTCTTTGGTTTCCGTAAGATGCTCGCTTGCAATTTCAAAGTTCTTTCCAGCCTCACTAAGAAGCTGTTCGATCCGCTCTACTTCTAAGAGGAACATATTGACATCGTATTCTTTCAGTTCCTCTTTCTTTTTTAAATATAAATGTGCCTTTTCGGACTGACGCTCTAACGGTGCTAACTGACGCTCTAACTCTGAAAGAATGTCATTGACACGCACAAGATTTTCTCTCTCATGCTCTAATTTTTTCTGTGCCGTCACTTTTCTGCGTTTGTATTTTACAATACCTGCCGCTTCATCAAAAAGCTCCCGCCGTTCCTCCGGCTTTCCGCTTAAAATACGGTCAATCTGTCCCTGACCGATAATGGAATAACCCTCTTTTCCGATTCCCGTATCATAAAAAAGTTCATTGACATCTTTTAACCGGCACGGACTTCCGTTCATCAGGTATTCGCTCTCACCGGAACGATAGACTCTTCTTGCAATAGTCACTTCCTCATAGTCCACCGGCAGCTTATGATCTGAATTATCCAATGTAATTGCAACATAAGCATAACTCAACGGTTTCCGATTCTCCGTTCCCGCAAAAATGACATCCTGCATACTCGCACCACGAAGCTGCTTTGCACTCTGTTCCCCAAGTACCCAGCGCACTGCATCTGCAACATTACTTTTTCCACTTCCGTTCGGTCCTACGATCCCTGTGATCCCGTTGTGAAAATCAAATACGATTTTATTCGCAAAAGCCTTAAAACCGTGTACTTCGATACTTTTTAAATACATCCTGTTCCCTCACTGCTTACGATTGTTCTTCACGCAGTTTCAGTATTCCGCGGTACGCGGCTTCCTGCTCTGCTCCCTTTTTGGTCCTGCCTTCGCCCTGTCCGATGACCCGGTCGCCGACATATGCCTCTGCCACAAAGTGTTTGTTGTGGTCCGGTCCTTCCTCTTTTACCAGACGATATCCCAGTTCTTCCTTATGGGATGCCTGTACAATCTCCTGCAGGATAGTTTTGCTATCATAAAAGAGCTGTTTGTGCTCGATATCCGTTAAGATAAAACGTAAAATAAACTCTTTTGCACTAGCAAAACCACCATCTAAATAAATGGCACCTATCACAGCCTCGAGCGCATCGGAAAGAATGGATTTACGACTTCTTCCGCCTGTCATATCCTCTCCTTTTCCCAAATAGAGATACTTTCCAAGATCCATTTCCTTGGTGCAGAGTGCCAGTGTCGGTTCACAGACAATGCTTGCACGCAATTTTGTCAGATCTCCTTCCGGCTTGTCCTGATATGTGTTAAATAAATACTCACTGGAGATGATCTCAAGGACTGCATCACCTAAAAACTCCAGTCTCTCATTATCGGAAAGTCTGTGCATATGCTTCTCATTTGCATAAGAACTGTGTGTCAATGCCTGACGCAGCAGATTCTTATTCTGAAACTGATATCCGATCACCTGTTGAAACTCTTCCATTTTTTTCTGATTCTGGTACAAAATTCTTTCTCCTCTTTCCATATATAACGAAAAGCCCTCTGAAAAAGAAAGGGCTTCTCACTACTCATTTCCTTGTTCTGTTATGCTAAAGCATTCTTAATCTGCTCTACGGCATCACCGACTGTCACAATTTTTTCTGCATCTTCGTTGGCGATCTCAATATCAAATTCTTCCTCTAATCCCATGATGATCTGGAATACATCTAAGGAATCTGCTCCTAAGTCATCGGTAAATGTTGTTTCCATTGTAATCTCATTTTCATCAACGTTTAATACTTCTGCGATAATCGCTTTAATTTTTTCAAATTCCATATCGATTTCCTCCTTATTCCTGTTCTTCCTGTTTTTGTACAATATAAGTTTTTATTTTCTGATTGATGTCCTGTTCCTGGAATACGGCACACTGCAAAATGGTATTTTTAATCTCTGCCGCCTTAGAGCTTCCATGTGTCTTAACGACCAGACCGTTTAAGCCTAACAGCGGTGCTCCACCGTACTGTGCGGTATCAAACTGTTTCAGCGTGCTCTTCAACGCCGGCTTTACCATCAATGCTCCGATCTTGCTCTTTAACGATGACATCATGCCCTGCTTTACGGCACTCATTAATGTCGATGCCACGCCTTCATAGAGTTTTAAGATCACATTTCCGGTAAATGCTTCACACACAATGACATCTGCATATCCGTGCGGAATCTCTCTCGCCTCAATGCTTCCAACAAAGTTAATATCTTCACATTCTTTTAACAGTGGAAATGTCTCTTTTACCAGTGCATTTCCTTTTTCTTCCTCTGCTCCGATGTTGACGATCGCAACTCTCGGCTTTTTGATGCCCATGACATGTTCCATATAAATAGAACCCATCTTTGCAAACTGTACTAAATGGCTCGGTCTCGCATCCACATTCGCACCACAATCGACTAAAAGGGATACTCCCTGTTCCGTTGGGATCAGCGGTGCCAACGGTGGTCTTTCAATTCCTTTGATCCTGCCTACGATAACCTGTCCACCTACAAGAATGGCTCCTGAACTTCCTGCTGACACAAAAGCATCTGCCTCACCGTTTTTTACCATATTCATTCCTACCACAATGGAGGAATCCTTTTTCTTGCGGATCGCCATGACTGGCGGCTCTGCTGTCTCTATCACTTCGGATGCATGGACAATCTCCATTCTTTCCTTAGGATAGGTATATTTTTCCAGTTCCTCGGATATGACATCTTCCTGTCCGACCAAAAGAACATGGATGTTATTTTTTTCGTTTACTGCTTCCACTGCACCCTTGATCATCTCTTCCGGTGCATGGTCTCCTCCCATTGCATCCAGTACAACCCGTACCTCTTCCTGCATAGGAATACCTCCTTATTCGCATGTCTATAAGAAAATATACTATATCTGTTTCTATAAATCAACCACAAAAAACGGTTGTTTCTAAAAATTGCCTTTTACGAAAAATCTTCTTTCCCGTCTTCCCTGTCCTCTTCCTTGATATAATTCACAAAGACACTCTCTAAGATTACCTCTGCAAACCAGGCACACAACACCGGAATGATCAAAAACAGCGGCGGTATCAGCCATACCAAAAAGGCACCTACTCCTAACACGGTTAAAAGTGCAAGGCTCTTTGGAATGTGGATGACCGTCATGATTGCACTGTTTCTTAACACTTCCTTTGTACTATTCTGAAATCTTGCAATGTATGCAAAGGTATATACCATCCACAAAATTTCCGCCATCAGCAGTACCGCAAAAAATACATAGGCACTTCCGTATGGACTTCCGGCACGAAAGATCCCATACATCACATAGATGTCAAATCCAAGCAAAGCACCTATCCCGGCAAAGATAAGCCAGCAGATGGTTGCCTGTTTAAAATTCTCTTTCCATGCCCGCTTATATTCTTTCCAAAGATAACTCCTGTCACAGCGGAGTACTTTGTGCGTGGTATAATAAAGTGCTGTCGTTGCCGCTCCGATCGTAATGATTGGTAGACAACTGAGCAGATACAGCAGACAGAGCAACAGACTGTCTGTGATTTTTCCTAATATAGAAAGCAGCGTATTATCATGTTCTGTGTTCACAGCTTTCCCTCCTGAAAAAAAGTTCCTAAGAAAGAATCCTGCTTGCAGGATTCTCCGCCTGCGGCGGGTCGCATCTGCGACACAATTCCTTTCCGCCGCAGTGCGATTCTGCCCGAAGGGCTTTTGCTATATAGGAATTTCCTATATAGCAAAAAAGGAGTGTTCTTTCAAACACTCCTCAATGATGACAGATTAATCCTGTGCAACGATTTCTCTCTTGTTATATGAGCCACAGCTTTTGCAAACTCTGTGAGGCATCATTAACTCTCCGCATTTACTGCATTTTACTAAAGTCGGAGCAGTCATTTTCCAGTTTGCTCTTCTTTTATCTCTTCTACCCTTAGAGGATTTGTTCTTTGGACAAATTGACATTTGGTTACACCTCCTTAAAATTCTTAAATACATCTTGGATAACTGCCATTCTTGGATCTGGTTCTGTCTTTTCACAGTCACAGGTACCATGATTCAGATTCTTGCCGCACTTCTTACAAATGCCTGCACAATCCTCTTTACATAATACTTTCATGGGCCAGTTAACCAAAACTTCATCATAAATGATTCTATCTAAATCAAGATGAAATCCAAGCATGTAGTCCTTCGCTTCCAGCTTTTCCTCATCCACATCCGGAGTCTCCTCTAATGGGATCTCCTTATTGATGTCTATATGGAATGTTGTCGGAACTTCCTCCAGACAACGGTCACAAGGAATCTCAATGGTCAGCTCTGTCGTACCCTGAACAAACAGCCGCTTATTCTCTTCGTTCCTGATATGGAGTGCCACATCTTCCTTTTTTGTAATAGGAAATTTACCCAGCTTCGAGTCGAATGTGACGAGGTCCACGGGAACTCTTTTTTCTACTTCCCTGTTTTCCAAAGCTTTGATATCTGTCAAATCAACTTTCATCTTCTTCTCCTATTCACACCTAAACAATTATACATATCCACCGGATATTTGTCAACAGATTTTCCCTTATTTCACCTATATTTTTAAGCTATTTCTGAACCAGTGCCGCTGTCTCTCTTGCAATGGCAAGTTCTTCATTTGTTGGTACCATCAAAACCTTGACTTTAGAAGTCTCCGTAGAGATCACCAGATCCTCTCCACGTCTCTTATTTGCTTCTTCATCTAACTCTACGCCAAGGTATCCTAAATAATCGCAGATCTTCTTACGGGTCTCACCGGAATTCTCTCCTAAACCTGCAGTAAAGCAGATGACATCCACTCCGTTCATGGCTGCGGCATAGGCACCGATATATTTTACCACACGATAACAGAATACATCCTGTGCCAGTGCGGCTCTCTCATCCCCTGCTTTTGCTGCGGCTTCAATGTCACGGAAATCGCTGGACACGCCTGAAATACCATAAACTCCTGATTTTTTATTCAATACATCCATGATGTGTTCCATCTCAAAATTCTCTTTTTCGGCAATATACTCAATCACGGATGGGTCAATATCACCACTTCTGGTTCCCATGACAAGTCCCTCTAACGGAGTCAGTCCCATGGAAGTATCCACGGATTTTCCGTTCTTTACTGCACAAACGGATGCACCGTTTCCTAAATGACAGACAATCGTCTTTAAGGAATCATATGGCTGTCCTAACATATCTGCCGCATGCTTGGATACATAGCTGTGGCTGGTTCCGTGGAAACCATATTTGCGGACTTTGAACTGTGAGTAGTACTTATAAGGAATACCATACATATACGCCTCAGCAGGCATCGTCTGATGAAATGCCGTATCAAATACTGCTGCCATCGGAACACCCGGCATCAGCTTCTGACAGGCTTCAATACCGATCAGGTTTGCCGGATTGTGTAAAGGTGCTAATTCACTGACACGCTCTACTGCTGCGATCACTTCATCCGTGATCAATGTAGATTCTGTGAATGCCTCTCCACCATGAACGATACGATGACCGACAGCTCCGATCTCATCTAAAGATGAAATGGCGCCTGTCTTTGGATTTACCAGTGCCTCTAGCACCAGTTTGACAGCCTCTGTATGTGTTGGCATATGCTCTTTTGTAATCTCTTTTTCATTTCCTTCGGACTGATAAACCAGTCTTCCATCAATTCCGATTCTCTCGCACAGACCTTTTGCAAGCACTTCCTCACTTGCAGAATCGATCAGCTGAAATTTTAAAGAACTGCTTCCGCAGTTGATGACCAATATATTCATTTCTTTTCCTCACTTCTTCTTTTTTCCTGCTTTTAAACAGTAAAGTATATTTATTATAATCGTTTTCTCTTTTTTATACAAGTCCCCCTGCCGGAGTCTTGCTGATAAAAAACGGGCATGCTATAATTGAGCCATTCTCATCCAAAGCCATCAATAAACAGGGAGTGTACGAAAAAATGAATGTTACAGGTATTATTGCAGAATACAATCCGTTCCACAACGGACATCTTTATCAGTTAGAAAAAGCAAGAAATGATACAAATGCCGACTATCTTATCGTGGTCATGAGCGGGAATTTTGTACAGCGGGGTGCCCCCGCTTTGATCGACAAATATACAAGAGCCAAAATGGCATTAGAAAACGGAGCGGATCTGGTATTAGAACTTCCGGTCCTCTGGTCTACGGCAAGTGCGGAATATTTTGCCGGGGCAGGCATTGCCCTTTTAGACCGCATCGGGGTAACTTCCGCTGTCTGCTTTGGCTGTGAAACGCCGGATCAGGATGCCCTGCTGTCATTAGCACGTTTTTTAGCCGAAGAACCTTCCGCATATCGCTCTGCTTTGAATGATGCCTTAAAAAAAGGAATGAGTTATCCTGCCGCAAGAGCCTTTGCCGTACAGACTTCCCTGTCTGCCCCTTTATCCGGTGATCCTTCTATCTTAGCTTCGGTTACACCCGAATTAGCAGAAACGATCTTAGCTTCGCCGAATAATATCTTAGGACTGGAATACTGCAAAGCTCTTTTTCGCCGGAACAGTCAGATCCGCCCGGTTCCCATTGCCCGTATCGGAAGCGGTTATCACGCCAATAACTTAGATACTTCTTTTGCGTCTGCGACCGGAATCCGTTCCTATCTGAACGGACTGGCCGACCTTTACAGCGACCTTTCTGCCTTAGATGCGTGGATGCCAAAAAGTGCCTTTTTGACCTTATGCGAAGCATTGAACACACATCCCCTGATGTTTGAAGAGGATTTTGCCGCTATGCTAGGCTATTGTCTGGTTACTCACGACTCATTTACCGACTATGCAGACGGCTCTTTGGAGCTTTCTAACCGGATCCTGCGACAGCGGGAACATTTTTCATCCGTTGTGGATTTTCTGGATGATCTAAAGACCAAAGAAGTAACCTACACCCGTCTGAGCAGGCTTCTTACTCACATTCTTTTAGATATAAAAGAAAAAGATTACGGCTTTTACCGTAATCTTGATTATGTACCATATGGAAAAATACTTGGTTTTCGCGAGGATGCTGCTCCTCTTTTAAAGGAACTGAAACAACATTCCACGATTCCGCTTCTCACCTCTCCTTTGGACAAAAAACAGCAGTTAGATGAAGCAGCCCAAGCTCTTTTGAAAAAAGATGTGCTTGCTTCTGAACTCTATCGTATGGCTGCCGTACAAAAGAGCGGTTTTGCGATTCCAAACGAATATAAACGAAAATTTCTGCGGGTATGATCATCTTTTGATGATCGTACCACCGCCCGCAACATATTCTCCATCATAAAATACTAAAGCCTGTCCCGGAGTCATGGCTCTTTGTGGTTTTTCAAACGTGCATCGGATCAGATCATCGTCAATCTGCTCGATCAGCGCCGGTGCTCCCTGATGTGCATAGCGGATTTTTGCCTTAAAATGCTGTTTTTCCTTTAAATCTGGTACCGACATAAAGTTGATCCGGTCTGCATAGACTTCCCGCACAAAAAGATCTTCATTATCTCCAATGACCACTTCATTCGTTTCAGGACGGATTTCCGTTACAAAAACCGGTTTTCCCATAGAAAGATTTAAGCCCTTTCTCTGTCCAATGGTATAGTGGGTAATTCCCTTATGTTTTCCAAGAACCGTTCCGTCTTCTAAGACAAAATTTCCTTCTTTTGCGACACTGTCTCCAATCTCGCGTTCAATAAATCCGGCATAATCGCCATCCGGTACAAAACAGATGTCCTGACTGTCCGGTTTGTTTGCCACACGCAGATTGATCTTTTCAGCAATGCTTCGTATCTCGTCTTTCGTATAATCTCCCACCGGCATCAGGGTATGTGACAACTGCTCCTGTGTCAGATTATACAGCGCATAGGTCTGGTCTTTTTTGGCTGTTACGGAATTCTTGATGGCATATCTGCCATTTGCAAGCTGCTCGATTCTGGCATAATGTCCGGTGGCAATGTAATCTGCTCCGATATCGAGACTCCTTTTTAACAGCGCTTCCCATTTTACATAACGGTTGCAGGCAATACACGGATTCGGTGTTCTTCCTAAGCGGTATTCACCGATAAAATAATCCATGACCTGTTCTTTGAATTCCCGCTTAAAATTCATGACATAATAAGGGATTCCAAGTTCTCCTGCTACTCTTCTTGCATCATCCACAGCACTCAGTCCACAGCATCCGCCATTTTCTTCCTGAATCTGTGTACTCTCGTCCTGCCAGATCTGCATCGTAACTCCGATGACATCATAGCCCTGTTCTTTTAAGAGATATGCCGCTACGGATGAATCTACACCGCCCGACATTCCCACTACTACCTTTTTTTTCTCCATAATTTCCTCCGGCTTAGTAGTCCTCCTCCACTTCGCCCTCGGAAATATCGGATTTTGGCTGCTCTAAGCCCTGTATTACTATATTATTCTTTTCTGCGTAATCCCAGAGTGCGGCATGGATCGCCTCCTCTGCTAACAAAGAACAGTGTACCTTGACCGGTGGCAATCCGTCAAGTGCTTCCATCACTGCTTTGTTTGTAACTTCTAACGCTTCCTGTACGGTCTTACCTTTTACAAGCTCTGTTGCCATGCTGCTGGTTGCTACCGCCGCACCGCAGCCAAAGGTTTTGAACTTACAGTCACGGATGACTTCGTCATCATCAATATCTAAAAAAATTCTCATGATGTCCCCGCATTTTGCATTTCCTACGGTTCCAACTCCACTTGCGTTCTCTATCTCTCCTACGTTTCTTGGATGCTGAAAATGATCCATTACCTTTTCGCTGTACATAAAATAAATCCTCCTTATTCTGAAACTGCACTTTTTTTCTTGAAATCCTCATAGAGTGGTGACATATCACGCAGTCTCTGTACAATTTCTTTGATTGCTTCTATGGTTGTATCCATATCTTCTTTTGTGGTATCTGCACCAAGGGTCAGTCGCAGGGAACCATGTGCGATCTCATGCGGCAGACCGATTGCTAACAATACATGTGAAGGGTCTAAGGAACCTGATGTACAGGCTGATCCGGAAGATGCACAGATCCCCTTCATATCTAACATAATTAACAATGACTCGCCCTCTATGAATTGGAAGCAGAAGCTGACATTATTCGGCAGACGGTCTTTACGCGGTCCGTTTAATCTCGAATACGGTACTTCTTTTAATACCCGTTCGATCAGATAATCACGAAGCTCGCTCTCTTTTTTCGTCCGCTCTTCCATTGTGGCAACTGCAATCTCAACGGCTTTTCCAAGTCCTACGATTCCCGGAACGTTTTCTGTTCCTGCACGGCGTTTCCGCTCCTGTGCTCCACCATGGATAAAGGAACCGATCTTTACACCTTTTCTGATATATAAAAATCCAATGCCTTTTGGTCCGTTTAATTTATGTCCGCTTGCACTCAGCATGTCAATGTGCATTTTTTCCACATTGATCGGTATCTGGCCAAATGCCTGTACGGCATCTGTGTGGAACAAAATCCCATATTCTTTTGCGATGCTTCCAATCTCCTCGATCGGCTCGATCGTTCCGATCTCATTGTTTGCAAACATAACGGAAATCAGGATCGTATCCGGACGGATTGCCTGTTTTAACTCCTCTACATCAACGAGACCTCTCTCATCTACATCTAAATAAGTGATCTCATATCCTTCTCTCTCTAAATATTCACAGGTATGCAGGATGGCATGATGCTCAATCTTACTCGTAATAATATGTTTTCCTTTGTTTTTGTATGCCTCTGCTGTCGCCTTTAATGCCCAGTTATCACTTTCAGAACCACCGGCTGTAAAATAAATTTCCTCCGGCTTTGCATTTAATGCTGCTGCGATCGTCTCTCTGGACTTTGTAATGGCAAGTTTGCTTTTAGAACCTAAATCATATACACTTGATGCATTTCCATAATTCTCTGTGAAATAAGGAAGCATTTCTTTGACAACGTCTTCATGCGTTTTTGTTGTTGCTGCATTATCCAAATAAATCATATTTTTATCTCCTACTATTCCTATATGTTTTATATGTATATTATAATACGTTTTCCGGTTCTGTCAATAGGACATCTTGCATATATTAAGATAAATGTTCTTTCGGGAGGTCAAAATGAATCTTTCCCGTTATATCAGGCACTATATGAAAAATCCTCTGGTTCTTGGCACATTTTTATTAACTGCCTCCGGCGTTTTGAGCAGAATCATAGGCTTCTTCTATAGAATATTCTTATCTCATACGATTGGTGCGGAAGGAATCGGAATTTATCAGCTTATCTTTCCGCTTCTTGCCCTGTGCAGTTCTTTTACTACTGCCGGTATACAGACCGCTATTTCTAAATTCGTTGCCGAAGTCTCCGATGATAAAAACGAGAGCCGCAGACGCTGCTATCTGGCAGCCGGTTTACTGCTATCCCTTAGTCTGTCCTTTTTGTGTGCTTTCTATTTATATACACAGGCTGACTTTTTAGCTTATCATGTAATCCACGAATATCGTACTGCACCGCTGCTTCGGATCCTCGCCTATTCTCTGCCGTTTGGTGCTATCCATTCCTGTATCAGCGGTTATTATTACGGCTTAAAAAAAGCGATGATCCCGTCTGTGTCACAGCTTATCGAACAGATCGTGCGTGTTGCCAGTGTCTATGTCATCTACCGCGTCCAGATGCAGGAACAGATTCCCGTGACACCTGCCATTGCGGTATGGGGAATTGTCTGTGGGGAGATTTCCTCTTCTCTCTTTTCTGCCGCTGCCGTGCGTTTTTCTAAGTTACGGCTCTGGGATTTTAAAAATGCCCTGCCAAAGATCGGACGCTTATCCGTACCTTTGACCGGAAACCGTGTTGTCTTAAATCTTTTTACCAGTATTGAGGCTATTTTAATCCCCTTAAAACTCAAAGAGGCGGGACTTAGCACCTCTGCGGCTTTAAGCATGTTCGGTGTCCTGACCGGAATGGCTCTCCCACTGATTTTGTTTCCAACCTCGATCACAAATTCGTTAGCTGTCATGCTGCTTCCTGCTGTTTCGGAAGCCTCTGCACACGGAGAACGCGACCGGATCAAAAAAGCGGTTTCAAAATCTATTACTTATTGTATGCTGTTTGGTTTTGCCTGTACGGCTTTCTTTTTCTTCGGTGGTAATTTTTTAGGAATGTGGCTATTTCAAAATGAGATGAGCGGCAACTTTATTATGCAGCTTGGTTTTATCTGCCCCTTCCTCTACCTGACTTCTACGCTTGCCGCCATTTTAAACGGACTTGGCAGGACCGTACAAACTTTTTGTTATAATCTAGTAAGTATCTGCATCCGCCTTCTGTTTGCACTGTTTGCCATCCCTGCTTTTGGTATCAAAGGTTATCTGTGGGGGCTGTTGGCAAGCCAGATCATCCTGTCGGTATGTCTGACGTTCTCTTTACGGGAATATCTGAAGTAGAAAATAGTCGTGATACGACTATTTTCTGTTATTTTCCTTACAACAGAAAAACGTATATTATATCCTAGTTACTTACTAGGATATAATATACGTTAGAAACTCTGATTTGTCAATCTGATTATTCTGCGATTTTTCCTATAACAACAAATCTTGCATCTTCATACTCATAGGTACAGGTAGATAGAGTTACCAATTTGTCCTCCCCCGTTACCGATGCTTTTGATGTAAAGTTGGATTTTTGAAGGACATGCTTTACTAACTCATCCCTGCCTTCTTTCGTCGTTGGGATGGTATACACACTGTCCTCTATATCCGTTGTATATCCTGCAAGGATTTCTAATTTCATACGCTGCCCCGGTGTGTAGAGATACATGACAGGATGTTTTTCATAATATTCCTGATCCTGATATTTTACCAGCGAAGCAAACATTGTACCGTTTTTCATGTGATGTCCATAGATCATCGTATTCCAGTCCGAAAAATCGGAATGATTCTGATAATCCATAAATAAAGTACCGGCTTTTGCTTCTGCGCCATTCAATAACCGATGGAGATAGTAATCGTTATCTCCTGCCTGTGCTACTACATAGTTGATCCCACCGCCCGGTGCATACAACCATGCCACTGCATCTTTACTGATCGCATGCAGGGTGTCAAAATCAATTGCATCCGGTATCGGTTCTTCCTTCTCTTCTTTTTCCTTTTTTGTATCTTTCGAATCCGTATTGTCTTTTTCTATAATGATCGCCGATTCCTGCAGATCCTGTGCAAATTTTTCGCTTTTCCTGCCCTCTAACAGGTATCCTAAAATGTTCCACAGGGACA
>ERZ857969.1620-NODE-1620-length-29884-cov-6.536894_pt1 | contig 29884 bp, 28 predicted proteins | sample MGYA00519864_ERZ857969 | MGnify/ENA primary metagenome ERZ857969 (study PRJEB31778, sample SAMEA3449382) | human gut metagenome | biome: human gut; feature: human-associated habitat; material: faeces | place: United Kingdom | collected 2010/2012 ... | reverse complement strand
ATATTAAAAGAAAGGAAACGTGTGATAATTAACTTCCTAATTATCATACAAGAAAGTTATGAAAGTTACCAACCGAAAAAGAACCGTCATAGTCATACTGATAATGGCGATGCTGATCACGCTGGTGCCGACGGCAAACGTATCGGCTGAATCCATAGCCTGTCTGACAGAAGATCCGAATGCCGATCTTTATCCATTCCCGTTAGACATGAAAGTTCTGTCGAAATATCTGTACGGCAGTGAGGAAAACACGAAGGGGAAAGTATATGCGACCTATGGACGCGCGATCCCGAAAGAATGGGTGCCCCGTGAGATGCCACAAAGCCTTAAAAACTATGGGGTCAAGGCTCATGCTGTGGTTCACACCCAGACAGCAAAAGTCTATTTTTATCCGGGTGAGACATCTGTCAACTACCATAAAAAGCGGATTGAGGAACTGAGTCAGACTGCCCAATGATGCAATTATTATTGACAGTATGACGTCATATAAGGGGGAAGCCGTGACTTTGAAGAAAGGCAACGGCAAAAATCATAAAGTGACAGTGCCTGCTACCAGCATTGTGTGGGACGGTAAAGTAGTGGGAATTCCATGTTATAAGATCGATGGAGCATATTATGTGTCAGCGGCAGCAATTGCAGAATTGACAGACTCACGCTTCGAAGATACTCATTATGGATGGAGTATAGCACCACTCCTGCCGAACAAAATAGACGCTTATGGCTAAAATTAAAGAAACATGGAATTTGTGTTGCGGTGAAGGTGAGGAAAACGATTGATTTTCTGTTTGAAAAATGCTACAGTATTACCAGATTTTGTGAAAATCCGCTAAAAGTAGAAGATGACTGGATAAAAGACTATGCACTGGAAGAGGAAATATGATAATTATAATTGCAGTGCATTTTATGAACCATCCTATGTGATAGCAAGGGCATATCAAAATGGAAGATTTTCATTTGGTGGGAGGGATAAGATGAAGAAAAAAATTGCGTTGGTAATCACAATTGCGGTATGTATAGTATCCGTATCAGCAAATGTTTATCAGTACAGGGTGATACAGAATAAAAACGCGTCTATAACATGGAACCAAAAGGTTGTGGATCAGATGTTTCAGGGGGAACTGGCATACATAGGGGATCAGATGATTCGATTAAGCAAGTGTGAATCCGGAGAAAAAGACACAGAGATCGGGAGAACGTTGGGGTATTGCCTGGATGCATTCAATATGTATCCAAGCACAAGTTATGGAGTATCTGGAAAGGAACATGATGTTCATCATATGGTGGCTGAGTTTAGAGATTATCTGGAAAATTTACAGTCCGATGAAACACTGTGGAAAAATGCAAAGAGTGGTGACTTAGATCGGTTGCATGATGCGTGGTCAGAGGTACTTACGCAGATTGATAAGGGAAAGAAAGCCCGTGTTGCAGCAGCTTCAAAAGTGAGACAGATATTGGAAGAATGTGCAGCGGTCGATACATCGGGAAGATATGATAATGCAGAAAACTGGTACCAGTGCTGACTTGACAGTGCAAGAGTAAAATCCACCGGCTTTTAAATTTTGTTGATATTGGGGCTGTAAAGATTTACCATCTTCTCAGTTGTGCGGGTGTATTGCACTGTGAAAATCCGCTAAAAGTAGAAGATGACTGGATAAAAGACTATGCACTGGAAGAGGAAATATGATAATTATAATTGCAGTGCATTTTATGAACCATCCTATGTGATAGCAAGGGCATATCAAAATGGAAGATTTTCATTTGGTGGGAGGGATAAGATGAAGAAAAAAATTGCGTTGATAATCACAATTGCGGTATGCATAGTATCCGTATCAGCAAATGTTTATCAGTACAGGGTGATACGGAACAAAGACGCCCAGATTGTATGGAACCAAACGACAGAGGATCAGATGTTTCAGGGTATTCTGGGACACATACAGGAGGAGATTTTATATTTACAAACATGTGAGCCGGACGAAAAAGATTTTAGGATCGGGGTGGCGTTTGGGTATTGCCGTGAGGCTGTAAACGCGTATATAACAACAAGTTATGGGGCATCATGGAAGGAACATGATCTTCAACAGATGGTGTCTGAGTTTGAAGGGTATCTGGAAAATTTACAGTCCGATGAAACACAGTGGAAAAATGCAAAGAATGGTGACTTAGATCGGTTGTATGATGCGTGGTCAGAGGTACTTACGCAGATCGATAAGGGAAAGAAAGCCCGTGTTGCAGCAGCTTCAAAAGTGAGACAGATTTTGAAAAATTGTGCAACGTCCCCAACCTCATAATGAGAAATTTTCGTTGAATTCGACCTTTGAATGCCCTCTTTTCCTTGTGGTACAATAGAAATACAGGGAAAAGGGGGAATTATCTTGTATCAGATAGGAGAATTTATTGTCAAAGCTGCAAACGGAGTATGTGAGGTAAAGGATCTGGTGCATCTGGATTTTTCAGATACAGATTCTAAAAAACTGTACTATCACCAGCAATGATCCGGAGCGTCTGGTGGGGATCATCAAACTGATCTGCGACCGGAAAGAAGAGCGTGTCCGGCAGGGCAGAAAAGTTACGGCGGTGGATGGGCGTTATTTTAAACTGGCAGAGAATCTGCTGTATGGGGAACTGGAAGTGGCACTGGATAAAGACACAGAGGAAATCCACAGGCTTATTCAGGAGCAGTGTGGGTAATCCCATAATTTAATCGTTTTAAGCTTCCCTTCTGGAAGGTATATTCCGGCGTGTGAAACGGATAGGTGACTTCATCTTCATAATACCATGGGTCATCTTCGTGCGCCGGATTTTTTAATACATGAAATTGTTGTGCCGGCATATATCCCTGTGCAAGCAGGAAGGCTTTTTTGCCGTCTGCATTTTCGCACAGATCAACGACCATCACAACATGCCCCGGATTTCCGCCTTTTAAAAACACATCTCCCACCTGCAGATCAGATAGCGGGATCGGCTGTGCTTCGGTATCCATGGAGGCGGTACCGGCATAAGAAAAAACGATACGCAGATAGTCTTTCAAACTGTCGTAGGAAGTGTCCGGCTGTGCACTTTTGATCCAGCTTACATTATTTCCGTTTACACGGATACGGTAACCGTCTGCCCACTTCGTATACTGGGCGTCAAATCCATTCGTAAAATGAAAAGCAATGCGATCGTATTGCTTTGTACTCCAAAAATATTCTGCATATACCCGGATGACGGAATCCGCGCATTGCTGGAGATCCTCATGTTCAAGTGGGAGATCAAATACGGCAACATGAGCCTTTTGATTGCGTTTTTTACTGCCGTCATATAATAGAACGGGACTTTGATCAGGCTCCATGGCATAGTTTCGCAAAAACTCTGCAAGACTTCCGTCGGCTTCTTTGGTTCTTGTGTAACCGTCCGATGTGTGGATGCGGCTTTCTAATGTCATGCCGGAAGCGTCAATCAGAGAAAGCGTGGAAGAAGTTTCCGTTTCTGTTGGTCCGGCCTGCGGTTCTGTCTGTCTGGAAATAGTTTTTTGTGAATCCGTCTGTGAATGGCTGGCATGACAACCGGTGAACGTGATGCCAAGGGATAGGATGCCGATTCCGAATAATAATCTTTGTACTAATTTTTTCAATGTTTTCTTCCTCATTTAAATATAATCTATGACAGAGCATACCACACTTTTGGAGAAAATAATAGAAATTGTTCTTGACAGGTAAAAACGTGTTTGATAATGTTATTTCATAAAGTTATATTGTTTCTGAATATTATATTAGTAAATGTCAACAGGAACAAATCACGGGGGATTCTCCCACGACTCCATGAAATTTAAAAAACAGAATGAAGGGTTACATGATAACTTGACATACTACTATTGAATAGGGTAATGTAAAGGAGAAAAGATGGTCAGAACATTTATACAGACACGCGAATTTTCCAGGAATTGGGATAAACTTGGGTTTAAGGATGAAGATTTAAGAAAGCTGGAATTAGAATTGCTGGAAAATTCTGATTTACATCCGGTAATAAAGGGAACAGGAGGACTTCGAAAGATCAGAATTCCTTTTGCAAATGAAGGGAAAAGTGGCAGTGCCCGTGTTTGCTATGTGGATTTTGTGGTTCAAGAGGTTATTTATTTGATTACCGTGTATTCTAAAAATGAAAAAGAAAATCTGTCGCAAGCTGAACGTAATGGTATCAAAAGTTTAATTGAACAATTGAAATTGAAGTTATAGGAGAAGAAATAATATGAGCGATGTATATGAAAGTATTGTGGCTGGATTACAGGAAGCCATTGAGGATGCAAAAAGTAAAGAAAAAAAACTTCCGCGCCGTGTCGTGACAGTTGTTCCTGTTAAGGAATACAATGCCAGCGAAGTAAAGAAGATTCGTAACGAAACCGGAATGTCGCAAAAGACATTTGCAAGTTATCTTGGTGTTTCCTGTAAGACTGTGGAGGCATGGGAATCTGGAATCAATCATCCGTCAGGTGCAGCAAGCCGTCTTCTGCATATGATGGAGATGGATCGAAATCTCACAAAAGAATTTCCTTTTGTATCCATAGAGGAATAATAAATAATACATGAGTGTTTTCCAAAAACCGGAAGACACTCATTTTTATTGAGAAAAATAATTCTTGCATAATACCCGCAGGGGGTATATAATGCGATGCAGAAGGATACCCATACAGGGTATCGGACAGAGAGGAGACATAATCCGAATGGAAAAAGAACATACTTGTGAATGCTGTAAGAAAAAAGAGCGTTCCGAGAAGGAACGGAAAGATATGATCAATCGCCTGAGCCGCATTGAAGGACAGATCCGCGGCATCAAAGGCATGGTAGAAAAAGACTGTTACTGCCCGGATATCATCACACAGGTAGCGGCTGCCAATGCGGCACTCAACAGTTTTAATAAAGTCCTGCTGGCACAACACATCCGTACCTGCGTCGCAGATGGTATCCGAAACGGCGAGGACGATAAAGTAGACGAATTAGTAACGATGTTACAAAAATTAATGAAATAAGGAGACAACTATGAAGCAATATGAAGTGACCGGCATGAGCTGTGCGGCATGCTCTGCCCGCGTGGAAAAAGCCGTCTCCAAAGTGCCGGGTGTGACTTCCTGCTCCGTCAGCCTGCTGACCAACTCCATGGGAGTGGAAGGCACGGCGAGTGATCAGGAAATCGTAAATGCAGTCGTTGCGGCCGGATACGGCGCAGCACCCAAAGGCGCAAAAAAAGAACAGACTGCAGCAGAAGAGGAAGAAGCATTAAAAGACCACGAGACACCGAAACTGCGCAAGCGTCTGACCGCATCGGTCATCTTTCTTGTCGTACTGATGTATTTTTCCATGGGACATATGATGTGGGGCTGGCCGGTACCGGCTGCCATGAAAGACAATCATGTGGCAATGGGACTGTTGCAGATGCTTTTAACCATCATCATCATGGTGATCAACCAGAAGTTCTTTGTGAGCGGTTTTACCAGCCTGCTCCACGGCGCACCAAATATGGATACACTGGTGGCACTCGGCGCCGGAGCATCGTTTGGATACAGTACGTATGCCCTGTTTGCCATGACCGGAGCGCAGGTGCGCGGCGATATGGATGCAGTCATGGGATATATGCATGAATTTTATTTCGAGTCCGCGGCCATGATTCTGACACTCATCACCGTCGGAAAAATGCTTGAATCCCATGCCAAAGGAAAGACGACCGATGCCTTAAAGAGCCTGATGCGGCTGGCACCGAAGACTGCGACCGTAGTGCGGGATGGGAAGGAAGTTATCGTGTCGATCACCGAAGTGCGGCAGGGAGATACCTTTGTCGTGCGTCCTGGCGAAAACATTCCGGTCGATGGGATTGTCCTAGAGGGAAGCAGTGCGGTCAACGAGGCAGCACTCACCGGCGAGAGTATTCCCGTCGATAAACAGAAAGGTTCCTCTGTCAGTGCGGCAACCACGAACCAGTCCGGATTTTTGCGCTGCGAGGCAACCCGTGTGGGCGAGGATACGACGCTTTCCCAGATCATTAAAATGGTATCGGATGCAGCGGCGACCAAAGCCCCAATTGCAAAAATTGCGGATAAAGTATCCGGTGTTTTTGTTCCGACCGTTATCACCATTGCAGTAATCACCATTATGGTATGGCTGCTTGCCGGAAAAGATATCGGATTTGCATTAGCGCGCGGTATTTCCGTGCTCGTCATCAGTTGTCCGTGTGCGCTTGGACTTGCAACCCCGGTAGCGATCATGGTCGGAAATGGGATGGGCGCTAAAAACGGAATCCTGTTCAAAAATGCGGTGGCACTTGAAAATGCTGGAAAAACACAGATCGTAGCACTGGATAAGACGGGAACGATCACAACAGGAGAGCCGCGCGTGACCGATATTTTACCGGCAGAAGGCTATACGAAGCGTGATCTCATGCAGCTTGCTGCAGATCTGGAGAGTTCGAGTGAACATCCGCTGGCCAAAGCAGTTATGGAGCATGCCAAAGCGACGGGGATTTCCCAGACGGCGGTACATGATTTTCAGGCACTTCCGGGAAATGGTCTTTCCGCGGTGCGTGGGGAAGATCTGCTGCTCGGTGGAAGCGTTTCTTACATGAAAGAGAACGTAACTGTAGATTCCACCCTGCTCGATCAGGCCCAAAAGCTGGCAGAAGAGGGAAAAACACCGTTGCTTTTTGCCAAAAATCATACCTGTGCCGGCCTGATTGCCGTAGCAGACACGCTCAAAGAGGACAGCCCCCAGGCGGTGGCCGAATTGCGTGACATGGGAATCCGTGTCATTATGCTGACCGGAGATAACGAGCGCACAGCAAAAGCCATCGGTGCACAGGCAGGAGTGGACGAAGTCATAGCCGGTGTACTGCCGGAAGGCAAAGAGGCAGAGATCCGTAAGCTGAAGGAACAGGGCAAAGTAGCCATGGTCGGAGACGGAATCAACGATGCCCCGGCACTGACACGAGCAGATACCGGAATCGCCATCGGTGCCGGAACCGATGTGGCAATCGATGCGGCATCCGTTGTCCTGGTTAAGAGCCGTCTGCGGGATGTTCCGGCGGCCATCCGCCTAAGCCGGGCAACGCTGCGGAACATCCATGAAAATCTGTTCTGGGCATTCTTTTATAATGTAATAGGGATTCCACTTGCAGCCGGAGTGTGGTATCCTATATTTGGGTGGAAATTAAATCCAATGTTTGGCGCGGCAGCTATGAGCTTATCCAGCTTTTGTGTCGTGACCAACGCATTACGGCTGAACCTGTTTTCCGTACACGGAAAAGCAAATAAAAATGCTGCACCGGCAGCAGAACCGGTAGAAATAAAAACAAGCGAAAGTGAGGAAAAAGTAATGACAAAGACAATGCATATTGAAGGAATGATGTGTGGACACTGTGAGGCAACGGTAAAGAAAGCACTTGAGGCACTTCCGGAGGTGACATCCGCAGAAGTCAGCCATGAGGCTGGCACTGCTGTTGTGACCTTGTCCTCGGAAGTGGCAGATGATGTATTAAAGAAAACAGTAGAAGAGAAAGATTACAAGGTTACAGCGATTGATTAAGAATGTTGCAGCGGTTCAATGGAACGTGGAGCCGCCTGTTCCCGTTGGAGAAGGGTGGTATGAAACATGTATTTATTTCATAAAAAAACAAAAGTTCTGCGTGTACTCGCACTGCTGTGTGCGTTTGCACTTGGATTGTGTATGACAGGGGGATTTCAAATGACAGAAGCAAAAACAACGTATTATGATGCATCGGCAGGCAGACTGCACGTCAAAGGAACAAAACTTGTGGACAAAAAGGGGCATGAAGTACAGCTTCGCGGGGTCAGCACACATGGATTGAGCTGGTATCCGCAGTATGTCAACGACAAGTGTTTTGCCCAGCTGCATGACAAATGGGGGGCAAATGTCGTGCGACTGGCGATGTATACCGAAGAATATAACGGCTACTGCAGCGGAGATGCAAAGAACCGCAGTGATTTAAAGAAACTCATAAAAAAAGGTGTAAAGCTGGCAAAGAAACACAAGATGTATGTGATTGTGGACTGGCACATCTTAAGTGATGGCAATCCAAATTCCCATAAAAAAGAAGCAAAAGCCTTTTTCAAGGAGATGTCAAAGGAATTAAAAGGTTACAACAATGTGATTTATGAGATCTGCAACGAGCCGAACAACGGAACAAGCTGGAAAGAGATCAAGTCTTATGCGAAAAGCGTGATTTCTACCATCCGTGAAAATGATAAAAAAGCGGTGATCGTTGTGGGAACGCCAACCTGGTCACAGGATGTGGATCAGGCAGCGGCAGACCCAATTAAAGGGGAGAATCTTATGTATGCACTGCATTTTTATGCGGCTACCCACAAGGCAGACCTGCGCAATAAAATGACCGCAGCCATCAACAAAGGGCTTCCGGTATTTGTTACAGAGTATGGAATCTGTGACGCTTCCGGAAATGGAGCGATTGACAAAGAAGAAGCAAACCGCTGGGTACAGACGATGGATGAATACGGTGTCAGCTACATTGCGTGGAATCTGTCAAACAAACAGGAATCTTCTTCGATTATTAAAAGCAGTTGTTCAAAAGTCAGCGGTTTTAAGAAAAGCGATTTGAGTGATGAGGGCAAATGGCTGTATTCCATGCTTCGGAAAAAAGCCGGCCTGACAAAGTAGCAGCGATTACATAACACGGGCAGGCACCGGGAAAGGAGGGAATCATGCGGATACGAAAGCGCCGGATGCGATGGGGCAGATCAGAAATTGCCCAAGGAGTTGACCAGTGGATAGGCATCTTTTTGGCAATAGTGATATGTTTTTTCGCTTTGCAGCAGAGCTATGGTGCGCAAAACATGCACGATATCACGCAGGCGGAGCCGGATCATCTTGCGGTACATACGATGGAGCGGCAGCAGGGTTCCTTCCTTGATATCCTCGGACGTTCCGAACTGACACAGTCCGAACAGGCGCGTCTGACCGTCAGTGCACGGGTCACGCGGCTGAATGCAGAACGCAACGTCATTTTGTGGGCAGGACTTGCAAGCGGATTTGCCGGGAATGCTACCCGGATTTATCTGGCATCCTGCCGTATCGAAAACATATTTGTGCGCAGCCATGCGTGGATTATGGCATACATACACTGGCAGGATGGGGAAAAAGCTTCTGACTCTTTGAAATAAGCGACCATTTTCAAAGAGTTCAGGAGGAAAATTTCATGTTAGAAAAAGTCATTATCGTAGTTGTAGTAGCAGTTGTTGTGTTGGCCGCAGGTGTGGCATGGTGGTTCGAGAACGGATCAGCAAGCCATAATGAGGGCGGTCATGCGGCGGATGTGGACAGCAATGAACTGACAAAACTGGAAAAATAAATACATAATGAAAGAGGGAATGTTTCTGTGTGGGAACATTCCTTTTTCTTGTGCGTTTCTTTGTGTTTTGGGGACATATAGAGAAAAAGTAAGCCAGAAAGTCTCGGTGAAAGTTGCCGGAGGGACATATGTAGAAAAAGTGCATTGAAAAATCCCGAGAGAAGTTGGTAAAAGGACATATGTAGAAAAAGTGCATGAAAAAGTCCCGGGAGAAGTTGGCAAAAGGACATATATATATAAAGCGCATGAAAAAGTCCCACAGGACCTGTTTAATGGGACATAAATGAGCACTTTTTTATCATATGTCCTCTATTTAGTTCGTCATGGGACATGGACGGCTATTTTTTTCCCATATGTCCTCTATTCAGTTTGTCATGGGACATAAACAAGCATATTTGCTTTATATGTCCAGCCTGAGTTATTACATAGAAAAGTAAAGTGACATAGATGAACCTGCGGAAAGGAAATATCATATGGAAATAAAAGAAGAATTGCAGGAAAGGTTAAAAGATGCTGTTTCTGTTTTTTGAAATAATAATTGAAACTATTTAGGAAGATTAAGGCAAAATATTGAAAAATAAAATGAAAAGGGGTATTATAAAATAAATACAAAAAATTTTACATTTGGAAGAAGATCTTATTACAAGGAGAAAAAATATGCAGTATATTGTAGCCATAGATATAGGTGTTGCTTCAGTTGGATATGCAGTGATTGATAAAACGTCCGAAACTGTAATAGAAGCCGGATCAAATATTTTCCCGGAGGCATCTGCAACCGATAATCAGGAGAGAAGAGGGATGCGTCAGGCAAGGAGATTAAAAAGAAGAGAGCGAACAAGATTAGATGATTTCACAAAGTTATGGGAATATCATGGACTTGCTATTCCACAGGTGAAGAAAAACGATATTGTCGGACTTAAAGTAAAGGCACTTTATGAAAGTATTTCTTTGGACGAAGTATATTTGATTTTGTATAGCTATTTGAAACATCGTGGAATATCTTATTTAGAGGACGTGGAAGATTCTTCTGTTAGCGGATCAACTGCATATGCAAATGGATTAAAATTGAATGCAAAAGAATTAGAAAAGAATTTTCCGTGTGAAATTCAAAAATACAGGCTGGAAAATATCGGAAAATACAGAGGTCAGATACAGATAGAAGATGATCAGGGAGAAAAGCTGGATCTGAGTAATGTGTTTACAATTGGAGCCTATACGAAAGAAATTCAACAGATTTTGGACACACAGAAAAAATATCATGCGGAAATAGAAGATGAATTCTGCGAGAAATATTTAAAAATTTTTACAAGAAAAAGAAAATACTATGAAGGACCGGGAAATGAAAAATCAAGAACTGACTATGGAAAATACACAACAAGATTAAAGGAAAATGGGGAGTATATTACCGAAAAAAATATTTTTGAAAAATTAATCGGAAAATGCAGTGTATACAAAGATGAATTGCGAGCTGCATCGGCTTCTTATACTGCACAGGAATTTAACTTGTTAAATGATTTAAATAATCTGACGGTAAATGGAAGAAAACTTGAAGAAAATGAGAAGCACCTAATTGTTGATAAGGTAAAGACAAGCAATACCATAAATATGCGCAAAATTATTGCCGATGCAATGGGAGAGAAAATTGAGGAATTTTATGGTGCCAGAATTGATAAGAGTGAGAAAGAAATTTTTCATAAATTTGAGGTCTATAATAAAATGAGAAAAGCCCTTGCGGCTATTCATGTGAATATAGAAGAATTTTCCAGGGATGATTTGGATGAAATCGGATATATTTTGACAATTAATACGGATAAAGAAGCTATGATGGAGGCGTTTGATAATTCAAGACTTGAATTGCCGGGAGAAATTAAAAATTGTCTGATCTCTCTCAGGAAAACAAATGGGACATTATATAGCAAATGGCATTCATTTTCATTAAAAATAATGAATGAACTGATTCCGGAAATGTACCGACAGCCCAAAGAACAAATGACTCTCTTAACAGAAATGGGCGTTATGAAGGGACAGACAGATGAATTTGAAAAAAATAAGTATATACCAGTAGATGTGGCAAGTGAGGATATTTTTAATCCTGTAGTCCGCAGATCTGTTCGTATTTCCTTTAAAATATTAAACGCGCTTATGAAAAAGTATGGAACATTAGATGAAGTGGTAATTGAAATGCCACGGGATCGCAATTCTGACGAACAAAAGAAGTGGGAAAAAGAAACGCAAAAAAAGAACGAAAAAGAACAGGAGTATATTGAAAATAAACTGGCTACAGTATATGATATCAGACTTTCATCGGCTGATTTCTCTTCGCAAAAGCAATTAAATTTAAAGTTAAAATTGTGGAATGAGCAGGATGGAAAATGTTTATATTCCGGGAAGATAATTGAACCGGAGGATTTGATTAAACATTCGGAGCTGTTTGAGATTGATCATATTATTCCGAGATCCATTTCTTTTGACGATTCCAGAAGCAATAAGGTTCTTGTGTATCGGACAGAAAATCAGAACAAAGGAAATCAGACACCATACTACTATTTGACACATACCAATAGTAAATGGTCATTTGAACAATATAAAGCTCTGGTTATGGATTTATCAAAGAAAAAGGAGTATGGACTTTCAAAAAAGAAAGTGAGGAATTTGCTATATAGCGAAGATATTACGAAAGCAGATGTATTACGTGGATTTATCAATCGAAATATTAACGATACAAGTTATGCAGCGAGAGTTGTCCTGAACACGGTACAGGGATATTTTCGGGCAAAAGAAATGGGTACAAAGGTAAAAGTGATCCGGGGAAGCTATACGCATCAGATGCGTGTGAATATGAAGCTGGATAAAGATCGGGAAAAAAGTTATGCGCATCACGCAGTGGATGCCATGCTGATTGCATTTTCGCAATTAGGTTATGAAGCGTATCGAAAATTACAGGGAGAATTCATTGATTTTGAGACGGGAGAAATTTTAAATTCAGAAAAATGGAAAGATCAGATGTCTGACGAAGTATATAAACAATACCTTTATAGAAAAAAGTGGAGTAATATTCGAAATGAAATTACAAGGGCAGAAAAGAATGTAAAATACTGGTATTATGTTGACCATAAATCAAACCGTGGCTTTTGCAATCAGAAGATTCGTGGAACAAGAGTTTATGATGGAAAAATTTATAAAATAAATAAGCTGGATATCAGAAAAAAAGAGGGAGCTGCTCTTTTTAAAAAGCTTGCATTTAGTGAAAAAGAGAGTGACAGAGAAAAGTTATTGGTCTATAAAAATGATAAGAAAACATATGAGGATCTGGTTCGGATCATGCAGGATTATTCGGATTCCAAGAATCCGTTTGTGCAGTACGAAAAAGAAACTGGAGATTATGTAAGGAAATATGCAAAGAAACATAATGGACCTCGTATTGATAAATTAAAGTATATAGATGGAGAAGTTGGATCTTGCATTGATATTTCACATAAATATGGGTATGAGAAAGGCAGCAGGAAAGTAGTGCTTGAAAGTCTGGTTCCATACCGTATGGATGTTTACTATAAAAAAGAGGAACAGACCTATTATTTAGTAGGGATAAAACAGTCGGATGTAAAATGCCAAAAAGGGGAATATGTCATTGATGAGGATGCATATGCAATAAATTTAGTAAAGGAAAAAATGATTCAACAGGGACAGAAGAGAAGTGATTTGGAGTCTTTGGGCTTTGAATTTCAGTTGTCGTTTTATAAAAATGATATTATTGAATATGAGAAGGATGGGAAAATAGTAAGGGAAAGATTTTTGTCAAGAACAATGCCTAAAGTAAAAAATTATATTGAGACAAAACCGATAGACAGGGCGAAATATGAATGGCATGATCGAAAATTAGTTGGGCTTGGCAAAACCAAGAGAATAAGAAAATATCGAATGGATATTTTAGGAAATTACTACTTATGTAATAAGGAAGAATTCTCAAAATATTGTTAATCATATGATTGACAAAATATATTTGCAGGAATATAATAAAAAATGTAGAAAACAAATTTTTACAGTCACGTAATTTGTTTAGACCTACTAAAACAAGGCTTTATGCCGAAATCAGAAGCACCGACGGGTGCTTCTTTTTTTCTTATAGGGGGGAATATGGCATTCAGGGTTGTATTGATTGAGAATGAAGTAACGATAAAAGTAAAATTAAATAATCTTATTGTTACAAAAGAGGGAGAAGATATATGGATACCTTTAGATGATATTTCAATGATTGTTCTGGACAATCTGTCATCTATGTTTTCGGCAAGGCTTTTGTGTCAGTTGTCTGAACAGGGGATAGGGTTAATGATATGCAATCAGAAACATTTACCAACAGGCTATTACAGTTCATATGATAATCATAGCAGAGCCTCGAAAGTGATCGGTTATCAGATAGAAAAAAGCAAAGAATACTATGAGCAACTGTGGAAAGATATTGTAACAGTGAAAATTCAAAATCAGTCTAAAGCGTATTTACGATTAACAAGTGATCAGGAAGGAACCCGGGCGATTAAAGAATTTTCATCAGAAATAATCAATGGGGATCAAAGCAACAGAGAGGCTCATGCTGCAAAAGTATATTTTAATCTTTTAATGGGAACTTCCTTTTCCAGAGGAAATGAGGATATTTTATTAAACAGCGGATTAGATTACGGGTATGCGGTACTGCGAAGATATATTGCAAGAGTGTGTGTTGGGTATGGATTAAACACACAAATTGGTATTCATCATAAAAACGAGTATAACCGGTTTAATCTTGTGGATGATTTAATGGAGCCTTTGAGACCGATGATAGATATTGTTGCATATGAAAGTATGAAAAATGAGGAGTATTTTACAGCAGAACATAGAAGACAGCTGGTAAATATTTTAAATATGAAAATATTGTACAGAAATAAAAAGATGTTTGTGTGTAATATGATAGAAAATTATGTGGAACAATTTGCATCTTTGATTATGGAAAGATGTGAGAATATTGTATTCCCGGATATCGATGGATTTATCGTAGAGGAACTGGATGGATTATAAGATTATGAGAATGTTGTGCATGTTTGATTTGCCGGTTGAAACTGATGAGGAAAGAAGATCATATCGTATCTTTCGAAAGAATTTGATTCAGGAGGGATTTGTTATGATGCAGTATTCGGTTTATGTGAGGGTGTGTCCGAGCAGAGAATATGCCAATCGGTTAGAAAAAAGGATAAAGAAATTTATACCCAGAGAAGGAAATGTAAGATTGCTGTGTGTCACGGAAAAGCAATATTCAGATATGAAGTTGTTGGTTGGAAGTCAATCGGTAGCGGAGGTAGCAATTGGAACAGAAAGAATGATTATATTATGAAAATTGATGTAACGGAATACGAAAAGAAATATACGTTTGAACTGGCACCGATCACGCAATTGTGCGGACAAAACATTCCAAGGAAAACCTACATTCTGGAATCTATCAGAAGATATTTTAGTACCTATAAGTATTCGGAAGAACAGAATAAATGGAGAAATAATGTTAAAATTGATAACGAATTAGTAGGCAGAAAATTTTTTACTGTATTATCAGTAAATGAAGCAGCAGAACTTTTAACGTGGATAAAATGGTCAAAGCAAAGTTTGATGGTGGAATATGTTAAGGGATTAATGCAAAAATTTGACTGGCAATTGCATTTGCGTACTATTGATGAAGAATTGGAAGAAATGTTTCAGCTGATAAATAAAGATCTTAGTCATCTGGGTGATGTTGAATTGACGTATGCCGTATCGGATGTCTGGGATATGGTTCAAAAATCGAATGTTGTAGGAAATGGACAAACATCATTAGAGGATAAAAATAATTTTGAATTATTTACGATTTTTTTGAATCTGATTGGACATGTAATGGAAATAAATCCAAGAAAATTGCTGATCATAGTAGAAAATATTGACCATTTAATTTCGAAAAAAGAATATGAAGTTGTTTTAAAGCAAATGCAACAAATCTGTATCAAATATGATGTCTATTTTATTTTGTCGACAAGCCTGGATGGATATGTGGGTTGTGACGGAAAGCTATGTTCAGGAATAACGGTATTGGGAGAAGTAGATTTTCAAATGCCGGAGTTCAATGAAATAGAAACATATATAGAGAATAATTATCCATGCAACAGGAGATTTTCGGAAGAACAATTGCAGGAAAATTTGAAGAAGATTATCCAACACATAGGGCAAAAGGAATATTTATATACAGTGGAAGATAACGTTATCTGTAAATTGATAAATCAGACGTTAATGTTGAACGATAGATGGGAAGATACAGAAAAAAAGCCAGAAATAGCTTTTTTGAAAGCATGAAAAATGGTATAATAAACTCAAGGGCAATGGCATACAAAAGTAGGGAATACTAAGTTTGATATTTTAGTACCTAAACAAATTACGTGACTGTAAAACTACAGCGAACGAAAGAAACAATTGAATATGATTTTAGTACCTAAACAAATTACGTGACTGTAAAACAAATTACGTGACTGTAAAACTCCTGCGCCTGTTGGTCCGTAGATACACGGATTTTAGTACCTAAACAAATTACGTGACTGTAAAACTAGAGGATATGTCTTTAGGTATTGGTCTTAATTTTAGTACCTAAACAAATTACGTGACTGTAAAACCAGTGGACGGAGTAAGAGACCGAGAATACAATTTTAGTACCTAAACAAATTACGTGACCGTAAAACCAGATCTGCGGTACACAACACCGCAACCGTATTTTAGTACCTAAACAAATTACGTGACTGTAAAACAAGGGCAGTTCCCATAGCTTGGAAACGGCATTTTAGTACCTAAACAAATTACGTGACTGTAAAATACGTTGTGGAAGATTAATTTTAGTAACAAATAAATTGCGTGACTGTAAACTTAAACTAAGATTAATTAAAGTGTAATTTTGATAAATAATATGATTAAAAGTATATAGCTTAATTATATGTGTTGAAGGCAGGTGTTGATTTGAACCTTGGTATTGAAACAGAAACTTTGGAATTTAAAAAATCGACCGGTGAATTAAAAGAAGCAATGCATTCTATTTGTGCAATTTTGAACAAACATCAGCACGGGGAACTTTATTTTGGAGTCAAACCCGATGGAACTGTTGTGGGACAGGTTGTGACAGAAGAGTCTTTGCGGGAAGTGAGTCAGAAAATAAAAAACTTCATTGAACCAAGAATATATCCGGAAATCAGCAAGGTTGTTTTGGATGGTCGAGATTGTATTCATGTGAAATTCTCGGGAAATCAGATACCGTATTTTGCATATAATGTAGCAAGAATCAGAGTGGCTGATGAAGATTTGGTTATGTCCAGAGAAGAAATAACGAAATTTCTTCTTCAAAGTGGACAGGAAGGTAATCGCTGGGAAAACCTTGTGTCGAACAAAACGGTTTATGATGTCGACGAAGAATTGCTGAAAAAATATGTAAAACAGGCACATGATGTTGGACGAATTGCAATTTCTTATACGGATAAGAAAACAGTTTTGAATCAGTTGGAGTTAACCGAAGGAGATATGTTGTTAAATGCCGGGAAGGTACTTTTTGGGGATGATATACTTCAGGATGTACAGATGGCTATATTTGCAACAAATGAAAGATTAACTTTTAATGATATTCAACGATATCATGGATCGGTGCTAAAACTTGTTGATATAGCAGAAAATTACATTAAAAGTAATATTCATTGGAAAGTTGAATTTACTGGGGAATTACAACGAAAAGAGATACCGGAAATTCCAGTAGACGCGATTCGGGAGGCATTGTTAAATTCATTTTGTCATAAAGATTATTCTTCTGGAGAGAGCAATGAAGTTGCGATTTATAAAAATCGTATTGAGATATATAATCCGGGGACATTTCCAGAAGGTCTGGAGCCGCAGGATTATATTGATCATATAGAACGCCCGGTTCGGAGAAATCCTAAAATTGCAAGACTTCTTTATTATTCAAAAGAAATTGAAAGTTTTGGAACAGGATTGAAGCGGATCGCGGATGCCTGTAAAAATGCCGGAGTTCGGTATGAATTTCAAAAAAAGAAAACGGGATTTGTTGTTTGTTTTTATCGATCAGAAAATGGAAATGAAAGTATAAAAGCTGATGCGAGTACGGATAAAGTACGGATAAGTACGGATAAAGTACGGATAAACAGGGAAAATTTAAATACCTATCAGAAGAAAATTTTTGATTTTATACAGAAAAATGGACAGATTACAAATAAACAGGTGCAGGAATTATTGGGAGTAAAAGATTCCAGAGCACTGAAAATTTTGAAAGAATTAGTATCTATGGGAGTGATCTTAAAACAGGGAAAACTAAAAGGCAGTTATTATATTTTCCGGGAAAATATGAGAATAGACAAAAAACGATAAGTAATAAGCAAACATATCCTTGCATAAACTGTACAAACACAGGAATGCAGGGGTATTTTTTTGAAAGCTTATATTGAAGAAAGAGCCGTGGAAATCGCAAACTATATCATTGAACATAAGGCAACTGTGCGGCAGGCTGCCAAACATTACGGAATTTCAAAATCGACCGTTCACAAGGATATCACAGACCGGCTGTGCCAGGTGAATCCGGCACTTGCGGCAGAAACCCGCAAGATTATTGATGTGAATAAATCCGAACGTCATATCCGCGGAGGAATGGCAACAAAGGAAAAATATGCACATTTGCATGCAGTATAGATTTTCTCCTGTCGTGCGTGTTATAATGGGATAACATGCAGGAGGAAAAAACAGTGAATAATATGAAAAAAGAACAGCTCCGCCTTTATGCGGTGACCGACCGCACCTGGCTGGGCAATGAAACATTATATGAGCAGGTAGAGAAAGCACTGGAAGGTGGCGCCACTCTGGTACAGCTGCGTGAGAAGGAACTTCCGGAAGCGGATGTGCAGAAGGAGGCAGAAGAATTGCTGGAACTTTGCCATCGTTACGGGGTGAAACTCATTCTGGATGATGATGTGGAACTGGCGGCAAAAGTCGGCGCGGACGGGGTTCATATCGGACAGTCCGATATGGAACTGGCGCACGCGCGTGAGATTCTCGGACCGGATAAAATCATTGGTGTGACGGCAAAAACCGTGGAACAGGCGAAAGCCGCAGAAGCGGGAGGTGCTGATTATCTGGGAAGTGGTGCTGTGTTTGGCTCTACAACCAAAAAGGATGCCATTCCGATGAAGCACGAGCTGCTGGAAGAAATCTGCCACAGCGTGAAAATTCCGGTTGTGGCAATCGGGGGAATCACGGCAGAGAATGTTTTGCAGTTAAAAGGCAGAGGCATCGCGGGTGTCGCAGTTGTCAGCGGCATTTTTGCCTGCGAGGATATTGAGACAGGCACCCGGCATCTTGGAGAACTTGTAGAACAGATCATATAAAGGGAACAAAAGAGGAGTAAAAAAGTAAAATGAAGAATCATCTGCAGATAAAAAAATTGACATTGACGGCACTTTTCACGGCGGTGGCTGTGGTCGGGAGTATGTTTTCTTTCCCGGTATTGGGCTCAAAATGTGCGCCGGTACAGCATCTGGTGAATGTACTGTGCGCGGTAACGGTCGGACCATGGTGGGGGCTGGCACAGGCTTTTATGGCGGCATTGATCCGTAATCTGACAGGGCTTGGCAGCCCACTGGCATTTCCGGGAAGTATGTGTGGTGCACTGCTTGCAGGACTACTTTACCAGTATGGGAAAAAGCTTCCGTTTGCATACGTGGGAGAAGTGTTTGGAACCGGTATCATCGGCGGAATGCTTTCTTATCCGATTGCGTATCTGATTATGGGGAATAAAGCAGCGGCATTGTTTACATTTGTAGTGCCGTTTTTGATCAGTACCTGTGGTGGTACGATCATTGCAATTATCGTGACCATTCCAATGAAAAAGGCAGGAATTCTGGACGGTGAAATACAAAGACGGGAGAAACTGTGATGAAATTTTCCGGGGAAAAAGTGGTGGAAATTTATGAGAAAATACAACAGAAACGTCCAATTATCCACTGTATCACAAATGCCGTGACGGTCAACGATTGTGCGAATATCCTTCTGGCGGTAGGTGCGTCACCGACGATGGCACACCATCCCTGTGAGGTGGAAGAGATCACGGCAGGTACAGCGGCACTGATCTGTAATTTCGGGGCCATCTCGGATTATGAGGCGATGAAGACTGCCGGAAAGCGGGCGCATGCGCTGGGACATCCGATCGTGATTGATCCGGTCGGGGTGTCGGGGTCTTCCTATCGGCGTGAAAAATGTCTGGAGTTGATGAAAATAATCCATCCGACCTGTATCCGGGGAAATTATTCGGAAATACAGGCATTGCTGCACAACTGTGGAACGGTTACCGGGGTGGATGCAGCCGAGGATGCGCTGGCGGAAGCAGAAGAAACGGATTTGCCGGAGCTGATGAAGCAGTATGCAAAGGAAAACCAGATGATTCTTGTCGCATCCGGAGAAACTGATCTGATCACGGATGGAAGCTGCGTCTACCGGTGTCATAATGGAAGCCCGATGATGGCAAGGATTACGGGAAGCGGCTGTATGTCCACCGTGATGCTTGGTGCTTTTTTAAGTGCGGAAAATTCGGTGGAGAGTGCAGTGGCATGCTGTGCGTTTACTGGCATTGCAGGAGAACTTGCGGCGAAAGAAACGACCGCACAAAAGAGAGGGACGATGACGTTTCGCAACGGGTTTATTGATGCCGTGTCTTTGATGACACCGGAACAGTTGGAACATGGAACAAATGTGGACTGGTTTTAAAAGTACGAACGGGGAAGAGGATATAAATGGAAAATATAGTATTGAAAGCGTCCGACGGTTACGCGCTGAGTCTGGCGGTATTTGAACGTGAGCATCCGCGGGGATACATTCAGATCATTCATGGGATGGAGGAACATAAGGAGCGTTATGAGGCTTTCGCTGAACAGCTGCGGCAGGTGGGATTTACGGTGGTGACATCGGACATGCGGGGGCATGGGGAACATGCTCCAAAGCTGGGGTTCTTTAAAGAAAAAGACGGTGACCGTTATCTGTTGTCGGATCAGGTACAGATCACGGCATATATCAGGGAGCGGTTTCAAACGGAAAAGGTGATGATTTTTGCACATTCCATGGGAACCATCATTGCAAGGAATCTGCTTTGTACCCAGTCACACAGTTACGCAAAGGTGGTACTGAGCGGATTCCCGAATTATCCGGGAACACAGATTATCCGCATAGGGTTTTTCCTGACGAATTTGCTCACAAGGGCGCGTGGACCGATGTATCATTCCAAGCTGGTGCAGCAACTGTCGGTGGGAAATTTCAATAAGCAGATAAAACATGCAAAAACCGAAGTGGACTGGATCTGTTCCGATGAGCAGGTGGTACAGGCATATCTGAAAGATCCGTATTGCGGGCATGGATTTAGCGTCTCCGCTTTTCACGATCTGTATATGCTGACAACTGCCATGCATCAGGTGTCAAATTACCGGGACGTAAATGAGACATTACCGATTCTGATGATCCGCGGCAGCGAAGATCCGTGCACCGGGTATGAAAAAGGTGCCAAAGACAGCGTGGACACGCTGAAACAGGCAGGTTTTTCCAATATTTCCACAATTACCTATCCGCATATGCGCCATGAAATACTGAATGAGAAAGAAAATGAAAAAGTTTACGCGGATGTGATTGCATTTTACGAGAAAACGTGAGGTTGTGACTTGTAAAATCACAGGGGCTTTATTATAATGGTAGAAAAATGGTGTACTTTTGAAAAATGCACCACATAAATGCAAAAATGCATTTTAGAAAACAGGAGGAAACACAATATGGATCAGGAGAAAGTCATCGTCATTGACTTCGGTGGTCAGTACAATCAGCTGGTTGCACGCCGCGTCCGCGAGTGCAACGTGTACTGCGAGATTTATTCTTACCGTACCGACATCGAACAGATCAAGGCAATGAATCCAAAGGGAATTATCCTCACCGGCGGCCCGAACAGCTGCTATGAGGCAGACTCCCCGACATACACGAAAGAATTATTTGAACTTGGCATCCCGGTTCTAGGTCTGTGCTATGGTGCGCAGCTGATGAACCATATCCTCGGTGGAAAAGTAGAAAAGGCACCGGTACGTGAGTACGGAAAAACGGAAGTGTTCGTGGACAAGTCTTCTCCGCTTTTTGAGGGAGTGGCAACGGATTCGGCAGAAGGGTCTACCATCTGCTGGATGAGTCATTTTGATTATATTTCCAAACCGGCACCGGGATTTCAGGTGGTAGCACATACCGCTGACTGTCCGGTAGCGGCAGATGAAAATCCGGAGAAAAAGCTTTATGCAATCCAGTTTCATCCGGAAGTACTGCATACCGTAGAGGGAAGCAAGATGCTTCACAACTTTGTAAGAAATATCTGTGGATGTGCCGGCACCTGGCGTATGGATTCTTTCGTGGAGCATACAATCAAAGAGATCCGTGAAAAAGTCGGTGATGGAAAGGTTCTCCTTGCATTATCCGGAGGTGTGGATTCTTCTGTTGCAGCAGGACTTCTTTCCCGTGCAATCGGAAAACAGCTTACCTGCGTATTCGTCGATCACGGTCTGCTCCGAAAGAACGAAGGAGACGAGGTTGAGGAAGTTTTCGGATCAAACGGACAGTTTGACCTGAACTTTATCCGTGTCAACGCGCAGGAGCGTTATTATGGAAAACTTGCCGGTGTGACAGAACCGGAGAAAAAACGTAAAATTATCGGAGAGGAATTTATCCGTGTCTTCGAGGAAGAGGCAAAGAAGATCGGAGCCGTGGATTTCCTGGCACAGGGAACCATCTACCCGGATGTGGTAGAGTCCGGACTTGGCGGAGAATCCGCAGTGATCAAGTCCCACCACAACGTCGGCGGTCTCCCGGATTATGTGGATTTCAAGGAAATCATCGAGCCGCTGCGCAACCTCTTCAAAGATGAAGTCCGCAAAGCGGGTCTGGAGCTTGGCATCCCGGAGAAACTTGTCTTCCGTCAGCCATTCCCGGGACCGGGACTTGGTATCCGTATTATCGGTGAGGTAACTGCAGAGAAGGTTCGTATCGTGCAGGATGCCGATTACATTTACCGTGAGGAAGTGGATGCCGCGGTAGAGGAATACCGCAAAGAGCATGGAGAGGCACCGGAGTGGATGCCAAACCAGTATTTTGCCGCGCTCACCAATATGCGAAGCGTGGGTGTCATGGGCGATGAGAGAACGTACGATTACGCGGTTGCACTGCGTGCGGTCAATACGGTTGATTTCATGACAGCGGAAGCTGCCAATATACCGTTCGAGGTGTTACAGAGAGTTATGAGCAGGATTATCAATGAAGTGAAGGGGGTAAACCGCTGCTTCTATGATATTACCAGTAAGCCGCCTGGGACGATTGAGTTTGAATAAGAGCCACAAGTCTTGGAATCCGCTAAACAAGCGGCTTCCGAGACTTTTTCTTTTTGCTCTGCTACTAATAGCAACTACTCTTTTTTATCGTTTTCAGTTGGTTGTCATTAACTTTAATAGCAAGAAACCCTGATGACTGCTGGATTTCTTCTATATGATCTTTCTTTGTGGCATCTGGATGATTTTCCCTGATGCGGTATTTGATGGTACTAACGCAGGTCCAAACTGAGGTCGGATTGTTACATCTGAGCCATTGTCTTGAGTCTGAGGCACTTCACATGTGATACCTGCTGCTTCAAGCAGAGGGTTATCAGATGGTGGTTCAGGTGTTGGCGAATCTGTCGCCTGTAATGATTCCAGACTATGCACAAGCTCCTGCTGTTTATGTGGAAACAGATGAGAGTATGTGTTAAGTGTTGTGGATACTTTCTCGTGTCCGAGCCTGTCTGCTAACATCAGCGCATCACAGCCCTGATTAATAAGTAAGCTGGCGTGCGAATGCCTGATATCATGAATTCGTATCTTCTTTGCACCTGTGATTTTGCAGCCCCTTATCATCTCGTGTGAGAGATATGATTTTGTTACCGGGAACAGCCTTTCATCTGCGTCAAGCATATACCTTGACTGGATATAGTCTGATAGCTCCTGGCAGAGAAAATCCGGAATTGGAATCGTTCGCTTACTTTTTCTTGTCTTAGGTGATGTAAATACATCTTTTCCGCCTATCCGCTGATATGTTCTGTTGATGGATATTAGCTTGTTATCAATGTCAATATCAGCAGGTGAGAGAGCAAGCAATTCACCTTCTCGCATACCAGTCCAGTACAGGACTTCAAAGCAGATATACGATAGCGGCTTGTCTTTTACGCCCTCACGGAAAGCAATATATTCATTATAAGTCCAGTAATCCATTTCCTCAGCTTTCGCTTTTCCAATGGTGCCTGCCTTGCCGCAGGGATTGGTGTTGAGATCATAGAATCGCTTGGCGTAATTGATGATGCTGTTAAGCTCCGTGTTAATCTTTTTCAGATAGGTCTGGGAGTAATTATTCGGCGAACTCATAAGCTTCGCCTGCCATCTTCGTACATCAGAGGCTTTGATTTCATTTATCGGCTTGCTGCCGAAGAATGGAAGAATATGCGTCTGTAGTACCGCTTTTTTGTAAGAAGAGTTGACTGTTTAAGTCTTGCAGCCATATCTTCCATATAAATTTCATAAAGGTTTTGAAATGTCATATCTGGATTGTCAGGAAAATATCAGAGATTGGTGGTTATGAGAATGTCAGTGATTCTGTTAAGGCTGATATATTCGGATTTGATATTGCTGATGTAAGCGGCAGCATAAGGTTGTTCTCGGATGTGATGAAACGGTTGGGGATAAAGCAGGATGGTGACGAGCTTTATGAGGAGTTTCAGAGGATTTATGATGAGAGTGTTAGTAGAGAGGCTGATAAAGATAAGATGTGGAATAGGGACAGGGAAAGGTGAAGCATAGCACCATATAAAAGAGCTTGGCATTTTATGTAACAGTACATGGTGCAACTCAGAAACGGAGGTACACCGATTTATAAGTTTAAGTGGAAAATCAAAACTCTTAATGGTTTTATTAACTTTATCTTATGGCAATGAATTCTTGTTTGGTGGTTATATCGACTGCTGTAAAGAATAAATTAACCTTGACATGACACTGAACGTTTTATTTATTGTTACTGTGGGCTATATATTCTTTAAATTAATAAATCAAATCCATACTTTTCGTAAAAACTCATTAATTGTTGAGTTTTACGAAAAGTATGGAAAATAGTAATCGTCAACTCAGTATGAACTATGATAGAAAGGATTAGTTCTGATTATTAGAAAATGCTTCTAATTTACTTGGTATAGTAACACCACATGAATTGACATTATATGTGTAATCGTATACAATATTTTTATAGATGTTGGCAAAGCTGATGAAAGTCAGTGACGCAAAACTATAGGGACTAAATAATCAGACACGATTTATGTCAGCCAGTTGCATTTATATACGACATTAGATGGCATTGTGGTGTTTTCCGTAATGCCATTTCGCTGTTATATCGGTTTTTTGTGAGGTAAGAAATGAAAGGATATATTAAAAGTCAAGATGTAGCGAGAATATAGGGAATTAGTGAGAGGCGTATTAATGCCTTGTGTCTAGAAGGTAGAATTTCAGGAGCAGAAAAGTTCGAAAATGCCGGGGCAATTCTAGATGATGCAGAAAAGCCGTTACATGGAAGAATTAAATTAGAAAATATATTAAGGAGAAATGACAATATCTGTCTATGTGACATAATATACTCATATATGAAAAGGGAAAGTAATGAATAAAGAGAATAAAGACAAAACAAAACGTGTCCTTGGAATATATCAAAAGCTTATAAATGGAAATATTATCAATAAAGCTGAAGAAACTCATATTTATGGAGTAAATGAAAGAAGTATCCAACGAGATATAGATGATATTAGAGCATTTCTTGATGAAGATTTTGAACAATCCGGCATAGAAAACACAGTAGTTTATGATCGGATTAATAAAGGCTATAGGTTAGAACAACTTGATAAGGTGAAACTTAGTAATAGTGAAATTCTTGCAGTCTGCAAAATTTTATTAGATAGTCGAGCGTTTACGAAAAATGAGATGACTAGTATCTTAGGTAGGTTGATTGATTGCTGTGTTTCAAAAGCAAATCAAAAGCTTGTGAAAAATTTGATTAGTAACGAGGAGTATCATTACATTGAGCCACAACATAAGTCTGTGTTTATAGATAAAATGTGGGATATTGGACAAGCAATTCGTGAGCATAAATATCTTGAGATAAAATATCATAAACGAAAAGAAGACGCGGTGGTAGTGAGAAAAATCCAACCTGTAGCGATAATGTTTTCGGAATACTATTTTATCTGACGGCATTTATTGATGATGAAAATATAAAAGCAAATTTTGATGTAATAAATGACTTATTCCCAACGATATACCGTATAGATAGGATTCAAGAATATACAGTTCTTGATGAAAAATTTCATATACCTTACAGTAGTCGATTTGAAGAAGGCGAATTTAGAAAAAGAATACAGTTTATGTATGGAGGCAAAATACGAAAAGTTAAATTTTCGTATAGCGGTGATAGCTTGGAGGCTATTTTGGATAGATTGCCTACCGCAAAACTAATAGATGAAGAAGATGGAAAGTATATATTGACTGCCGAGGTATTTGGAAAAGGTATTGATATGTGGTTTCGTAGTCAAAGTGACCTGATAAAAATAATTGAATAGGAGAGAGCCTTATGGATAAGGAACTATTGCATTTGCAACAGTATTTGCACATTCATCCTATTTTAGAGAAGAATAAGAAATACCGAATAGCATATGTCAGTTTGATTAAATATATATGTGATAAAAATGCCAAAAGGGATAAATGGAATAAAGGTATGATGTTATTGTTAAAGCAATGGATGATGCCAAATGAAGAGATAATTGCAGTTGAGATTGATGCGAAAAACAATATTGTTTTTGCTGGGAAAATAGCAGATTCTTAAAGTATAGATTTCTAAAATATCGATATATTCTTTTGTTTGACTGCCTTTTCCCTTGCGCATTTGATGATAAAAAAAGGAAAATGTGTTTTAGATGATATATGTAGATTATTTCCGAGAAATGCAAAGAAATTATCAAATATGTTTGAAGCTTTTTATAATGAAAATTATGCTTATATTAAAAATGAAGCTCCTACCATATTAAGCATACTTTCTTCCCGATGAGATTGGGCAGGGAATAATAAATAAAGCGTTAATGAGAGTGTCACTTGTGCCTTCTGTTAATAAGCGATTTTTTTAGTATTATTTTGATGCAAAACTTAAGATGACTGCGCAGGAAGAAAGCAATGGAAGCACTATAAAAAATATTCCATCATTTGATGTAATGAAGAATTGGTATTTCCCGTTAGCTCCGTTAAAAGAGCAGAAAAGAATTGTTGATAGAATAGATGAACTATTGTCGCTCATATAGATTGAGGAAGGGAGGCAAGGCTATATGTTGGATGTTGAAAGAAGAATATTGGATATAGATAAGACATTATGTGAAAATATGGATTTGATGGATTTTCAAAATGTAACGAGAGCGCTTGTTTCTCAAAATCTTTTGTCGCAGTCAAGGAATCTCATTGAGCATATTGCAGTTAGAGCATATTCTGAGGGTAAAGATGTTCAAGTGAATTGGGATACAATTAATGCTGGGTTGGATTATATTATACACAATGGTAAATATCTATTTTTGAGAAAATTTCATAATTTTTTGCAAGAATCGAAATCACATTACACGCCAGATGCTGAAGGGGCAGAAAGATTAATGCTTAAGTATTACCAATATTTTGTGATGATTCGAGGATTTGTAAAAGATGAATATGGATTGGAAATATTACATAATTTAGAAAAGTTTCCAACTGAGCAAGATGAAACAATTGAATTATTTCACGAAAAGATAGTAGAAAAATTGAAAATGAGAAGGCAACGTGTGGAATATGATCGGACAGAAAGATTATATGTTCATAAAGTTGCACCATTTGTTGTTGGAGGTAGGATTTATTTTGAGATGGTACTTACACCTGCATATGACACAACAAGTAAATTTGAAAGATTTATTGCATATGCTACTTATATGATTCCTTCACATTATTCTATCAAGGCGGCAATATTTTGTGATACCATTGAAATGGATGGTAATGTGATGCCTATAAGTATCATGACAGAGTATACAGTTTCTGTAAGACCTTGTGAATTAAATAATTTTGCAAAAATTTTTAGATATAAAATAAAAATGGATGCTAATCATGCTGAGTATATAGGAATGATGAATTACCTGACTGATTCTGGTGCTAGTTTGTTGGATGTTGTTATGTTATCAGATGATGAGTATGTGAATGTGAAACAAAAAATGTTTGTGAAAGCTCAGGCACATAATTTTGAACCGATGCTAGATGAATGCCGTGAATTTATTAGGGATAATGGGTCAGGCTCAAATGTCATTCGTTATTTACTCCATACGCTGAATAATAAGGTAATCAAAGCGCAGTATGCCCCAGAAAATAATTCGGTTTTATCAGATTTACAGTTGGAGTATGGATGTATCCCTTTTGATCAAATGCCATTTGCCTCTTCATTGATTCAACATAATCCATCAATATCAGAATTGTATGGGTGCATTAATTCAGACAATAGGGAACATGAAATGATTGCTAGATTTATTCTAGAAAATATGAGCATAAATGGTGTGTTATACACTAAGGATAAGGAATTAAAGAAATATGTTTCGAATGCCGAGCAATTAATTGATAAATTTAATGCTAAGGTTTATTACAAGCATAGAGCAAGAAGAAATATTGCTAGGTTTGGCGACAATTATTACATAAAAGGAGCTTTAACTGACACTAAGATCATAATTGAAACTTTACAGGAAAAATCGATAGAAGGACTCCAAGGGTATGAGAATGCAATGTGTTCATGGATTGAAGAGAAAGGCAATATAGATAGTGATGAGAAGAAAAATATATTAGTAAAGTTATATGCTAATAGTAAGGTGGCGCTTATATATGGTGCTGCCGGAACCGGAAAGACATATCTAATTAATTTATTGTCACAGTTTATGGATTCTCAAAGCAAATTATATTTGGCTAATACATATCCGGCAGTAGAAAATTTGAGGCGAAAAGTGAAAGCACAGAATTGTGATTTTATGACAGTTAAGAAGTATGCCATGTCTAGTAGTGTATCAAAGAAGTACGATGTTCTTATTGTAGATGAGTGCAGTATGGTTAGCAATGAAGATATGGCAGCAGTGCTTAACAAGATTGATTGTAGGCTAATGCTTTTGGTTGGAGATACGTATCAGATTGAATCTATTACCTTTGGCAATTGGTTTTCAATGGCAAAGTATTTTATTCCACAATATACATGGTATGAGCTGACTGTGCCATATAGAACCAATGACCCAATGTTACTTGCTTTGTGGACCAAAGTACGAAACATCGATGAAGATTTGACGGAATATATTGTTCATAATAGATATTCGTCAAATTTGGATTCTTCTGTATATAAAAACCAGGCTGAGGATGAGATAATTCTTTGTCTTAATTATGATGGGTTGTATGGCATTAATAATATTAACCGATTCATTCAGGAGAATAACAAGAGTGAGCCACATATATGGGGACTATGGACATATAAGGTTGGGGATCCGATATTGTTTAATGAATCAGAACGATTCACCCCTTTATTGTATAACAATTTGAAAGGAACGATTGTTGATATTGAGGAGGATTTAGAAAACGAAGAAATATGGTTCAGCATAGAGATAGACAAGCCATTAACTGAATTAGATGTACAATATTATGATATAGAACTCTTGAAAGATAGAACACCAGGAAAATCAGTAATACGGTTTTATGCACGAAAGAAAAAGGAGAGCGATGATGACAGAAGTATTGCTGATGATACTGTCATTCCATTCCAGATTGCATATGCTGTTTCTATCCATAAGGCGCAGGGTCTAGAATATGATTCAGTAAAAGTAATAATAACACGAGAGGTTGATGAACGAATTACGCATAACATTTTTTATACGGCAATTACTCGGTCCAAAAGGCTTTTGAAGATATACTGGAGTCCTGAAACGCAGGAAAAGGTTATTAATTCATTTGAATTATCAGATAATAAACGTGATGCAACTATATTTGCGGCTCAGACAGGATTAAAGATGGTGAAAATGAGGAGGGAAAAGAAATAAAGAGCAGGTTAACAGATAGAATTATGAATTCGAAATATATTTTTCAAGGATATCTTTGAGTGGAAAAGGAGTGACATCAAATGGTAGATATATATACAGATAAAAAAGAATCAAAGGACTGGATTCTTCAAAACGATTTGTATTTCAATTTGAATACAAGTAATGAAGAAATGTCCTCAAATGAAATAAATCTCATTCAGCAAGTAGATGAGGCAAAGTTGACACCGGACAAGCACATTGAAACAAAATATGGATTAGGTACAATCCGTAATTTGTCATCTGGCTGCAAGACATTACTTAATATTGTAA
>ERZ857969.1607-NODE-1607-length-30075-cov-4.578648_pt1 | contig 30075 bp, 27 predicted proteins | sample MGYA00519864_ERZ857969 | MGnify/ENA primary metagenome ERZ857969 (study PRJEB31778, sample SAMEA3449382) | human gut metagenome | biome: human gut; feature: human-associated habitat; material: faeces | place: United Kingdom | collected 2010/2012 ... | reverse complement strand
TGCGGACAAACGGTTTTCAAGACCGCCTCGTTATGACCACTTCGATACCTCTCCAGTGCAATCAGCGAAACTAATAATATCATCCAATTTTCGTTTTGTCAACACTTTTTTTGATATTTTTTTGTTTTTTTCAATTTTCCTGTAAATTACACTTTTTCACAAAGATTTCAGCGATATCCAGATCCTCTGGTGTTGTAATCTTGATATTATAATAAGAGCCTTCCACCAGTTTTACTTTTTGACCTTCCATTTTCTCCAGTACCATTGCATCATCCGTGATTCCCATTTTGGTATGGTCCTCCTGCATCATTTTTTCATAAGCACCTAAAATATCAGGATACGCAAAAACCTGCGGAGTCTGGATGTTCCAAACTTCACTTCTCTTTAATGTTTCTTTTGCAAATAACGCTTCGTCAGCCAGTTTCAGTGTATCTTTCGAAGGAACTGCTGCCACACACGCACCATAAGTGCATACCGCTTCTTTTAACCGCTGCAGCATTTCCTGATCTACAAATGGTCTTGCTCCGTCATGGATATAGATGTAATCACATGCTCCGGCAGCTTTCAGTGCATTATATACAGAAAGATAGCGTTCTTCCCCGCCTTCAATAATATCTTTCACCTTTTGCAAATGATAAACTTCCACAATCTTCTCTCTGCAATATGCAATCTCATCTTTTTTTGTAACCAGTATCACTTCATCTATAAATTCGCATTCTTCAAATTGTCTGAGTGCGTAATACAAAACTGGTTTTCCAAACAGATCCATATACTGCTTCTGTACCTGACTGTGCATTCTTTTGCCGCTCCCTGCTGCCAGAACGATCGCCGTGTGCTTTTCTTTCATTTAGCGTTCCCCCAGTTTCAGATTCGGAACTGCATTCAGATCCAGTCCGGATCTTGTTCCTGCCAGATATTCATAATATCCTGCCACTCCGATCATCGCTGCATTATCTGTACAGAAAATCGGGGACGGATGGTAAAATTTGATACCCTTCTTTCTGCAGGCTTCTTCCATTGCCATGCGAAGTGCTGAATTGGAGGCAACTCCCCCTGCAATGGCAAATTTATCAAATCCATATTCATCGATCGCCCACATGGAATGTTCTACCAGAACATCAACAACTGCTTTCTGAAAGGAAGCTGCCACATCTGCTTCTACGATCGGCTGGTTCTTCATTTTGCATCCATTCAGATAGTTCAGGACTGCTGACTTCAGACCGCTGAAACTGAAATCATATGGTGCATCTGCAACTTTTGCTTTTGGAAATGAAATCGCCAGCGGATTTCCTTCTTTTGCAAGTTTATCAATCTTTGGTCCGCCCGGATAGCCAAGTCCGATCGCACGGGCCACTTTATCAAATGCTTCTCCGGCCGCATCGTCTCTGGTGCGTCCGAGGATTTCGTATTTTCCGTAATCTTTTACCACAACCAGGTGTGTATGTCCTCCGGATACTACCAGGCATGCAAACGGCGGCTCCAGATCCGGATGTTCAATATAATTTGCAGAAATATGCCCTTCTATATGGTGCACACCTACCAGAGGCAGATTTTTAGCATAGCTGATCGCCTTTGCCTCGGCTACTCCGACAAGCAAAGCCCCCACCAGGCCAGGTCCATAGGTAACCGCGATCGCATCCAGATCATCCAGTGTGACGTTTGCTTCTTCAAGAGCTTCTGTGATGACCTGATTTATTTTTTCAATATGCTTTCTTGATGCAATTTCCGGCACTACGCCGCCATAAAGTTTATGCAGTTCAATCTGAGAGGAAATAACATTGGACAAAACCGTTCTTCCGTTTTTCACAACAGAAGCTGCCGTTTCATCACAGGAACTTTCGATTCCCAGAATCAGTACATCTTTCTTTTCTTCCATCTCGTATCTATCCTTCCTATTATATCAAGCCCAAAGGCATTGATTTACCAGACTTTTCTGTCGACTGTCATTCCTCTTCAAATGACAGCACTGTACTTTTTCCGTCTTTTCCCGGGTAAGCATTTGGGAAAATTTCACGCACGCCATCCATAAATTCTTCCGGACGTACCAGTGACGGACTGTAATGTGTCAGCCATAACTCTGACACTTCTGCTTCCGCTGCCAATTTTGCTGCTTCTTTGAACATCATATGTTTATGCTCCAGTGCCTTAGACTTTTTATCATCCTCGCCATACATGCCTTCGCAGACAAACAGATCTGAGTGCTCTGCATTCTGGATGATGGATCTGGTCGGTCTGGTATCTGTCGTGTAAGTCAGTTTGATTCCCTTTCTGGCTTCTCCAAGAACCATATCCGGTGTATAGTGCACACCCTCAAATTCGACAACATTCCCCTTCTGAAGCGGATTCCAGCAGCACAGCGGAATATTTGCCGCTTTTGCCCGCTCTACATCAAATTTCCCCGCACGGTCAATCTCCATAGTATATCCGTAACAAAGCACATTGTGGTTTACACGGAATGCACGGATTCGATAACCGTTCATCTCAAAGGTTTCTTCTGTTCCCTGGATTTCTTTATAATATATTTCAAAAGGCAGCTCCGGTGCAATTGTCCGAAGTGCATTCACCACACGTTCCAGCCCCTTTGGACCGATCAAAGTCAGCGGTTCATGACGTTCTGCATTTCCCATCGACAAAAGCAGACCCGGAAGCCCGCTGATATGATCCCCGTGATAGTGTGTAAAACAAATCACATCGATTGGTTTAAAACTCCACCCTTTTTCTTTGATCGCGATCTGTGTTCCTTCGCCACAGTCGATCAGAATACTGCTTCCGTTATATCGCAGCATCAAGGCTGTCAGCCAACGTCTTGGAAGCGGCATCATACCGCCGCATCCAAGCAAACAAACATCAAGCATTCTTTTTTCCTTACTCTTTCTTCAGTTTCTTTTTCTTTCGTTTCTTCTTTCTTTTCTACAGCAGCTCTGTCTCTTCTTTTATTTCTGGTTTTAATACAAATGCTGCTGTCATTTTATCGTAACAAGGTTCACACAGATCGAAGCTGTGGCATTCTCCGTCTTTTTCCGAAGGATATCCCCAGATTTTTTCAATATGAATATATTCTTCCATGTCTCTTCCAATCGTATCCACAATTCTTTTTCCGCAGCTGTTGCAGTAAATCTTATTCTCTTTTCTCATCGTATCCTCCCCAGGTGATACCCCTTTTGTATGCTTTTTCTGATTTCCTTTGCGACAGCAACAGTATAACGAAAAGTATTCCTTTCGTACAGTGGGAATTAGAGGAATCCTAGTGGTTGCCGTATTTCCACATGATCAGTGCATCTTCTTTTGGTTTCTCGTAAAAATTCGGTCGGATACCGGAACGCTCAAACCCAAGTTTTTCATATAAATGGATAGCAGGTGCATTGCCAACCCGCACTTCCAGTGTGAAATTTTCGATTCCGCGTTCATATCCACGCAAAAACAATTGCTCCAGAAGTTCGGTGGCAACCCCTTTTTTGCGAAACTTCTCCACAACTGCTACGTTTGTGATATCAGCCTCATCAAAAGACTGCAACAGTCCGCAATATCCTGCCAGTATATCCTTTTCATATGCAACCAGATAGATCGTCTCTTTCTGACGCAGTGCATCTTCAAATCCTTTTCTGCTCCATGGCCGGGAAAAAATCTGACTTTCTGTTCTTACAACTGCCTCCAGATCTTCTGCCTGCATTGCACGTATTTCAAGCACGATTCTGTTCTTCCCTTTCTTTTCGCTCTCTCTCTGCCTGAGAAAGACGCAGATAATCCGGTTTATGTTCCATTGCACTTTCTGCTCGTCCCTGTACATAGTACTGTGCTCCAAGAACTGCAACCGCAGATGCACGCTGTCTGTTCATATGTGCCGGAGCAAACGAATACGGAATTTTCATCACTTCCGCCAACGTTTTGCGGTAAACCGGAACGCCGTCGCCAAGAAAAATAACTTCTCTTCCAAGTGCATTAAGTTTTTCTGCAATCTCTGTGACAGAAACCGCCATCTGATTTTCCAGTATCTGGAGTTTTCCATCGCAGAATTCGTAAATGCCGGTATAGACCTGGTTTCTTCTTGCATCCATGATCGGGCAGACGATTTTATCTGTTCCCCATAAATCATAGGCCAGTCCGTCTACCGTCGGAACCGGTATGATCGGTTTGTCAAGTGCCAGCCCCAGACCTTTTGCCGTGGCAGAACCAATACGCAGACCGGTAAAGGATCCCGGCCCGGCAGCGATTGCGATCGCATCCAGGCTGTTTAAGTCCAGATTTATCATATCTCCGATTTCTTTCAGCATCGGAAGCAAGGTCTGAGAGTGTGTTTTTTTATAATTTACCGTGTATTCTGCAAGTAAAATATCATCTTCTACAACAGCAACCGATGCCACCAGCCCTGAGCTGTCTATTCCCAAAACTTTCATGTTTTCCTCCTAAAGCTGTGCTTTCTTTTCCTCCGGATCTGAAATCGTGATCTTGCGGTAATCAAATCCTTTTTCCAGATTTTTCTCGATTTCAATAGCGATCACATCCGGCGGCAGAATCTCCTGGATCAGATCTGCCCACTCGATCAAGCATACACCCTCACCGTAAAAACAGTCCTCGTAGCCGATCTCTTCCATCTCTTCGATATCACCGATGCGATACACATCAAAATGATAAAACGGCAGACGACCGTCTTCGTACATCTGCACAATCGTAAAGGTCGGGCTGTTTACCGGCTCTGTGATGCCAAGCCCTGCTGCAAGCCCCTGTGTAAAAACGGTTTTGCCTACGCCAAGATCTCCGGTCAGTGTATAGATCTGACCTGCCTTTGCATTTTCACCGATTTTTTTTCCGAGTTCAAATGTTTCTTTTTCGCTGTTTGTCTCTATAATCATAATTTCACTTTCTTTTTGGGCATATTTTTTTGCACTAAAGTTACAAGCGTATCGTATTGTTCTCCGATGGCTTCTTTTGGGAGAACAAATGCATTTCTTTTTCCTGAGTAGATCAGCACATTTTTTTTGCTGCTGCATACTTTCAGTATATTCTTCCAGCCGCACTGTGCCTTTTCTTCTCCCTGTACGATCTCGATCCCTTCGTCATTCAAAATGTAAGTGACCGGATTTTTAAATACTTCGCTTTTTTCTACCTGCCTTTTTGATTTTGTATAAAGGCTGACCGGAAGATAAACGATAAACCACACACCGAACAGACAGTATACGATGCTGTAAGACAGATCTGTTTTGCCCAGCGTCGTGCCAAACATCACAAATGCCGCAATTCCGAGAATGATACCAAAAATGCCGCTGAAACTGCGGTAAGTATGGTACATCATGAAATCATACATGATCTTCGGTGTCATTTTTACTTCAACTTTTGCTTCCACCTTTTCCTCCTGTTGTGTTTGAAATTTTCTGTTTCAAGTCGAACGCACGCGAAACTCGGCACGCAATTCTGGTCAGCTCTGCTGATATTTACCTGACAGAATCTATCTGACCTTAGCATTTGATTATAGCATACCAATTTTTTGCTTACAACTGTAAAAAGCCGAAAGGTTCTTCTTCTTTCAGAAAATGCATCAGCATATATGCACACATGATCGCCACACGCTCTTCTTTCAGGATGCGGCGTACCTCTTCTCTGTCTGCCAGCACGACTTCCAGATCTTCGGTATCTTCCAGGCCTTCCCGGCTGATCTGACCGCTCGCATAACCATAAACCGTGGCACAACATTCATCTGTCATGCCGACGCTTGTAAAAAATGGTCTTTCATAGAGCGTATCCGGTGTCAGCGGTGAGAAATCAAGTCCGGTCTCTTCTTTCATTTCGCGGATGCCCGCCTGCCTGTAATCTTCTCCCTGGTCTACCAGCCCGGATGGCAGTTCATAAACATAATCATCCAGCGGATAACGGTACTGGCGTACCAGCACAACCCTGTCTTTTTTCTCCCCATAAAGGCTGTAAATGATCACACCGTCCGGCTTTTCATTTCTTGTATTTATTTTCAGATCATTCTGTGTTTTCGCTCTGGATGAAACATAATAATGGATATCGCCGCCCATCCGGTCTTTTGCTTCCAGATCATACAGATTCAGAAATCTGTTTTCTGTCTGTTTATTGATCTTCTGTATTTTTGACATTTTCTGCCGCCTTTCTCTTGATAATACCCGCACTTTCAAGATGCCTGGGTTAAAATCTATATCTGATACAGCATCTGTTTCGTGTTTATTTGTTTCCCTGCTCACGAAAAAAAGAATACCACGTAACTTTAAAAAGCACAAGCTTTCCTCCGGTTACATGGTATTCGTTTCGAGTTATGTGATATTCACTTTTCTGTATTAGAACTGTGTTCCGTGAAGAATCGGGCTTACGTGCTTATAAAGCAGGAAGGTGATCACACCAACGATCAGTCCTTTTAAAATGTTAAATGGTGCAACTGCCAGAACAACAAAAGTGAGCAGGCTGTTGATTGCCGGATTCACTGCCGTTCCCATGGCAACCAGTGCATCGACCGGCATACCGAATGCCTTTCCATATGCCGGGAGCAGCACAAAAGCATTTAAGAAGCATCCGATAAATGCCATAAACAGCGTACCTGCGATCATTCCGATCACTGCACTTTTTTTGCTTTTCTTTTTCTGGTAGATCAGACCTGCCGGTACGATCATGGCACAGCCAATCAGGAAATTGGCGAAATCTCCGACACCTGCGGTCGATGATCCTTTAAAAAGCATGTGCAGTACGACTTTGATCAGTTCGATAAACATGCCTGCGACCGGTCCCATCGCAAAGGTACCGATCAGAACCGGAATTTCACTCAAGTCAATCTTATAGAAAGACGGTGCAAAGAAAAGCGGTATTTCAAACATCATCAACACAACGGAAACCGCCCCCAACATACCAATCTGCACCAGATTTCTTAAGTTACTTCTTTCTGCAGTTGTTTTCACTGCATTTGTACCTGAACTGTTCATACGTCCATCTCTCCTTTTTGAATTTAATTCACAGGAAGATCTTCGTCTGATACGATGCCATCATTTTGAAATAAAAAGCCCTGAATCTGTTCTACAGATTCAGGGCTTTGATATACCATCGTATGTTCTTCTCTCATCCAGACTTTGACTGTCGGTCATGGAATTTCACCATGTCAGCCGCTTACGCGGGTCGCGGACTATACCGCCGGTGGGGAATTACGCCCCGCCCCGAAGATTTCTGCTATCTGCAATTATAAGATAATTTTTTCTTTTGTCAAGCATTTTCGGAAAACTTTTACAATTTCATGGACAGAGAAATTCTTTTTTTCTTGAGGTCGATGCCGATCACTTTCACATCGATAATATCGCCTACTTTTACGACATCCAGCGGATGTTTTACGAACTTTTTACTGCTCATCTCAGAGACATGCACCAGGCCGTCCTGATGTACACCGATATCCACAAATGCTCCGAAATCAATAACGTTTCGAACGGTTCCTTTAAGTACCATGCCTTCTTTTAAGTCTTCCATCGCCAGAACATCGCTTCGAAGGATTGGTTTTGGCATTTCATCTCGCGGATCTCGGCCAGGTTTTTCCAGTTCTGCCGTGATGTCACGCAGTGTCGGCTCGCCGATTTCCAGCTCTTCTGCCATTTTTTTTGTAATCTCTGATCTTAAGAGAAGAAAACAAGAAAAAAGGGATCTATTTACAAATGTATGAATCTCACTGGGATAAAGAAAAGAAACAGCCACGTTCCAAAAGTGTCATGGCTTTTGGCTATGTGCAGGATCTTATCTCTGATGAGATTCCAGATCCTATTGCTTACTACACAGACTTTGTTGCAAAGAAAAATAAAGAACGTGCTGCTGTATTTGCAGAGGATACTCGTCCACGTGCTTTTTCTGCTCCTGTGGAATATAATCTTGGGCATTTTCTCATCCATACACTTTTAGAAGAATTAAATGTCAAAGAAGTAATAGACATCCTGGCTGCTCAGATGCACTTCCAGTTCCGGATATATGATATGATTGCGCAGCTTATTTTTTCCAGAATCATATATCCATGCTCAAAATCCAAAACATTGTCTGCAGAACTCCTCTGCCGAGCGAACCATCAGCGTCTTTCCTGTTGTATCTTCATATAAACTATCCGATCCTGTAATATACAAAATCCTGGAATTCAGATTCCCCTTATAGTAATGTAATAGCTTGCGTAAAGTCTCAATCTCACCCTCCATCGTCCCATGAAATGTAAGATAATTAGAAAAATGAATGCTTCTTCAATAAACTCTGCTGTAATATATCCAATGTTTCCAGTTACTAATAATTTCATACGTTACCTCGTAATCATATATTGCACATTTTGTAACTGTTCAGAGCTAAGCAAAATTTCAAAAAACAGGTATAAAATGCTTGCATTTTAGAGGTCGGCTCTGAACAGTTACCACATTTCCAAACCATCATTTAAGCAGAAGGTGTATTTTCTTTTATCTGCTTTTTGTCCTGATACATCTTCTCATCAGCACAATGAATCAGTTCTTGCAGATTCTTCTCTTCCGCATCCGTCCAGACATATCCCATCGCAACAGAGATAGGAATGTCACTTTGTTCATTGGCAAATTCAATCTCCGCTCTGACTTGCCTTATGATCTCTTCCGTTTCTTCGGCTGTCTTATTTTTCAGGATGATCACGAACTCATCACCGCCGATTCTGTAACACTGACCGTTCTGTCCAACGGCAGCTCTCATACACTTTGCGATCGTGATAATAAGCTCATCACCTTTATTATGTCCCAGGCCGTCATTTATCTTCTTCAGATTGTTGGCATCCATCATTATGTAGGAAATCATTCCCGGGAAAACAGCATTACTCTTGTTTTCCTCCAGAAATGCCGTTCTGTTTCCAAGACCGGTCATCGTATCCATATAGGCCATTCTTGCATAGATCTCGACATTGGCATTCTCCTGAACCTGCTCATACATTACGATACAGGCTGCATTGATCAAAAATGCGATAAATATCGCAATACCGACCGAATAAATATAGGAATAGCTCACTGCATTTCTATAATAAAATGAAATGAGTGCTATAATGCTGAAGACACAATATGCTACACATCCATTAATAACTCTTTGCAATTTAAGATTTTTATGCCTTTTATTCTCATTGATCCCATTCCAGATCACGTGCAGAAGTGTTACTGTCATAAGCAGATGTTCACAGATAAGTATTATAATCATCATATCACATCCGCTGATATAATTTAACAGATAAAGGACTAAGTTAAAAACAAACAGCTTACGCATCACGGACAGCATCCTGTGTTTGCCCGGCATGATCTCTTTGATAAATCCCAGAAGAGGGAGCGGTAATGTAAAAAAGGACAAGAATGAGATCTGCTCAATAATACTGGTGTGCTGAGTGACTAACAGCAAAATCTGCGAGTCTGTCACCACCCAGATTCCTTCAGTCAAAATACAGATTCCCAGATTCCGCAGTGCACGGTAAATCTTCTCCGTTTTTCCCGCTTTCATATAAAGACAGGCGACAATACACGTCACACCAAGAACAAACGACAGTACACCGATAAGCACCGCATAAAGGTTATCCTTTATGATCCGTCTGTACATACTGGTTTTGTCTCCTATCAATATCCCCGAGCTTTCAATGCCTTTCAGATTATCTTTCGTCCCACCGATAAAGCTAATCGTCAGACTGTCTCCTGATGGAATATCAAACAAATGCACCGATCCATCTCTTTTTCCGTTCCTGTGATAGATCGTCTCATTGCCCACACGCACATAATAATTTTTCCAATGAGACCTGAAAAGCAGAACCCATTCCTCGTGCTCTCCTCTATCTGAGAGACGGAAGGTGACCTCCGCCTTCGTAACACCGTCGGAAGCATCAATCGTCCACTCACCTTCCGGGGCACTTACTTTTCCTGTAAAAATTCTGTCGGGAGCATTCTCATATCTCCCGCAAATATATAATGCAGCTACCATAAAGAAGATAATTATAAGAGTAACTGCGGTATGCATCTTTTTCATAAACATCCTCTTTTATAATCTTTTTTTCCCTTTCGGCAGATATAACCACGTCAGCATAACTGCTGGATTATTTCTGATTATACCATAGATTCTCATTTTGGAGTTTATTTTTTATTTTCAAAAATATATAACCTTTTAGATATACAAATCAGTCCTTCGCAGCTGTGTATATGGTTTCATTTCTCTAGTTTTCATCGAATCAGGTTAATTCTTATGATCTGATCGATTTCATATGGGATTTCCGTGTTGTCGATAAAGGGGATGGCTCTTTTATAAATATTTCACGCAACCAAACAGTAAACGAAAAACTCAAAAAAGCTACCGGATTAACACATCTTGACGCTCTGTTTCTCTCTGAAAAAGAAATCGAAAATCTTTTTCAGAACTGTATTCTCCCAGACTTCTGAGTACTATGTTTTGAGAGAAACGACGGAAGTCAGGAATTATAAGATAATTTTTTCTTTTGTCAAGCATTTTCGGAAAACTTTTACAATTTCATGGACAGAGAAATTCTTTTTTTCTTGAGGTCGATGCCGATCACTTTCACATCGATAATATCGCCTACTTTTACGACATCCAGCGGATGTTTTACGAACTTTTTACTGCTCATCTCAGAGACATGCACCAGGCCGTCCTGATGTACACCGATATCCACAAATGCTCCGAAATCAATAACGTTTCGAACGGTTCCTTTAAGTACCATGCCTTCTTTTAAGTCTTCCATCGCCAGAACATCGCTTCGAAGGATTGGTTTTGGCATTTCATCTCGCGGATCTCGGCCAGGTTTTTCCAGTTCTGCCGTGATGTCACGCAGTGTCGGCTCGCCGATTTCCAGCTCTTCTGCCATTTTTTTGTAATCTCTGATCTTTCTGGAAATTCCGTTTAAATTTCCGGCTGTGATGTCTTCTTTTGTATAGCCGAGACACTCCAGAAGTTTGCCTGCTGCCGCATAGCTCTCCGGATGGACTCCTGTGCAGTCCAGTGGATTTTCTCCGCTGCGTATCCTGAGGAATCCGGCACACTGCTCAAATGCTTTTGGTCCTAATTTTGCAACTTTCAGAAGTTCTTTTCTGTTCTGGAAGCTTCCGTTTTCTTCGCGATATGCAACGATATTTTTCGCGATTACTTTGGAAATACCGGAAACATAGGAAAGCAGGGATGCGGATGCGGTATTTAAATCCACACCGACACGGTTTACACAGTCTTCCACGACTCCGCCCAGTGCTTCGCCCAGTTTTTTCTGGTTCATATCATGCTGATACTGTCCGACTCCGATGGATTTTGGCTCAATTTTCACCAATTCTGCCAGCGGGTCCTGGATTCTTCTGGCGATAGATGCAGCACTTCTCTGTCCTACATCAAAATTCGGAAATTCTTCTGTTGCCAGTTTACTCGCAGAATAAACAGATGCTCCGGCTTCATTTACGATCACATACTGCACTTTTTCCGGAATCTCATGGAAAAGCTCTACGATCACCTGCTCAGATTCTCTGGATGCCGTTCCATTTCCAACGGAAAAGAGCGTGATGTGGTACTTGCGGATCCATTCTTTTAATTTTTCTTTTGCCGCCTGGATCTTTTTTTCATTAGTCGGTGCTGTCGGGTAAATGACGGTCGTATCCAGCACTTTTCCGGTCGCATCGACAACCGCCAGCTTACATCCGGTACGGAACGCCGGGTCCCAGCCAAGCACAACCTGTCCGGCGATCGGAGGCTGCATCAGAAGCTGTTCCAGATTCTTGCCAAACACCTGGATCGCACCATCTTCCGCTTGTTCGGTCAGTGCATTGCGGATCTCACGCTCTACTGCCGGGGCGATCAGTCTGCGGTAACTGTCCTCGATCACTTTTTCCAGGAATTCGGAAGTCTGCGGATTTTCACGCACCATGATCTGTTTTCTTAAATAACCAAGAATCCGATCTTCCGGAGCTTCCAGTTTTACGGTCAGGAATTTTTCCTTTTCGCCGCGGTTGATCGCCAGCACACGGTAACCTGCCATTTTTGCAACTGGCTCTTCATACTGATAGTACATCTCGTAAACAGAAGCTGCTTTCTCATCTTTTGCTTCTGTCACGATTTTACCCTCTTTCTGTGTCAGGCTACGGATGCGGATACGGTAATTTGCATCATCTGAAATCGTCTCAGCCAGAATATCACCTGCTCCCTGCAGTGCTTCCTGCCAGGTATTCACTTCTTTTTCCGGGTCAATATACGCACTTGCTTCCTCTTCCAGCGTTTTCTTTGTCATCTGCAACAGAATCGTGTTTGCCAGTGGTTCCAGTCCTTTTTCTTTTGCGATTGTCGCTCTCGTTCTTCTCTTTGGACGATACGGGCGATACAGATCTTCCACAACTACCAGAGTTTCCGCTGCCTGGATTTTTTCCCGCAGCTCATCCGTCAGTTTGCCCTGCTCCTCGATTGATGCCAGCACCTGCTTCTTTTTATCTTCCAGATTACGCAGATAAGTCAGACGTTCCGAAAGTTTTCGCAGAACTTCGTCATTCAGCGATCCTGTGACCTCCTTACGATAACGTGAAATAAACGGAATCGTATTCCCCTCATCGATCAGTTTGACTGCAGCCTCCACCTGCCATAATTCAATCTTTAATTCCTCTGCAAGACGTTGATTTATGTTCATATAAGCCTCCATTACATACAATTTTTCCAACGTTTCTACTCGTTGCCCTACGTCAGGCAATTTCCAAACATCTTTGTGCCGACTGTAACAGCCGCCCCCTTATGATACACTTGAGTTTCCAATTTGTCTATGATATTATGATGCAAAGGGTGAAACAGTCGCAAATTTCATGTTTACATGAAAATTTGTGACTTTGAACCCTGCAAAACATGAGAAAGGAGCCATTTTCATAGAAAATGTGCGGATTTCGAATGTTTTAGAATTGCGAGAGCATAGAATGCGGAGCAATTCGTAGCATCATAAAACCTGGGCGACTTGGGGACCGCAAAACATGAGAAAGGAGCCATTTTCATAGCCCTTTATGAAACAGCAGCAGGTTTCCGTTTTTCCATATGGTGTTTACCACCAGCAGAACCACTGCAATTTTGCCATACACCGGACGGTATTTCATGCCGATCGTGATTCTGCCGCGGCTTACATACTGCACGGTATTGGATAGCATATACCATACATAAAGTACTGCTCCGTAAAGTACAATGCTGTGGTAATGTAAACTGTATGCCACATTTCCTTTCAGCAGCCAGTATACTGCCCGTGTACCGCCGCATCCGGGACAGTAAAGTCCGGTCAGCTTATGGAAAATGCACGGCAGCAAAATATGATTTAACGGAATTTTCAGTAACCTCAGCAATGCAAGAAACAATATTCCTGCAAGCGGCAGGACTATACCGCAGTAATAAAGGTTGTCCGGCCTGCAGTTTTTTTCTTGTTTTTCCATACAGTACCTCTTTCATCATTTATTTCAGCCGAATCCTAATCGGCTTACCTTTTACAGAATGGAGTGAATCTTATGAAACGAACTTCTTCGCAGTTAAAACAACTGGCAAGGGAATCTCTGGCACATCGCTTCAGCCTCCCGGTTATGGCCTGTGTCATTACTTTTGGAATTATCATGCTGGTCAATATGCTCCCGGCTGCTCTTTTCCCGGACACAGGCAACAGTATCTCTTATCTGGTGATTTCTTTTATCACCGATCTGCTCCTGTCGATTTTAAGCGTCGGTCCGGTTACAATCCTGCTTGACATGAGCCGTGGCAGCGACGGACAGCTTTCTGATCTTCTGTATGCTTTTCGCCATCAGCCGGATCGTATTATTGTATCTCAGCTTATTATCTCACTCTTGTCCACGGTGATCTTTCTGCCGGGTATTCTTGTATTTATGCTGTCATCCATTTTTTATACTGCCTTTGGCATCATTATCGGAAGTCTGCTGATCTTTGCCGCCGTGATCGGTAGCGTTGTGATCCGCCTGGATTTTGCACTGGTAACTCCGCTTTATATTGACAATCCACAGACCAGTGCCATAGATCTCTTACGTGAAAGCCGTGATCTGATGCGGGGCAACCGGCTCCGCTATTTTGTTCTGGAGCTGAGCTTTATACCGATCATGCTGCTCGCAGTTGTTGCCTGCTTTGTCGGACTGCTCTGGGCCGTTCCATATACGCAGATGACGCTTCTTGAATTTTACCGTGAACTGGTAGGCGAAATCTGAAAATTCAAAGAACTGTTGCCAGGCAGATATATCATCTGCCAAAGCAACAGTTCTCTTTTTATAAATTAATCATTCTTTTTCTTAGTCTTCGACACGGCGAACGCGGATCATGCCAAGCACTTCACCAAAGCTTTCTGCTTTTGCTTTGTATTCTGCCTCTGTCATCACTTCTGTCACGAATCCGAACTCTCCGTCTACATCTGCCACAACAACCGGCTGTACGTTTCCGAATACTTCCTGCACTTTTGCAAGTTCTGTTTCCGGAGTGCCTTTGACACGTACAAAGAATTTGCGGCTGGAATTGCTGATGTCGGTCAGTTCCAGTTTTTTGCTGCTCCAGAATGCCATGATGCTGCGGTTCAGATGTCTTGCCTCATCGACTACGTCAGCTACGACAGCACTTGCGGTCGGCAGTTTGCCGGCTCCGCTTCCGTAGAACATTGCATCTCCAAGTACATTGCCATGTACAAAAATGGCATTGAATACACCGTTTACGCTGTACAGAGGATCGGACGGTCCAACCAGCACCGGTGATACCATTGCGTAAAAGCTTCCGTCAACTTTACGGCTGACTGCCAGCAGTTTGATCATCTGTCCCATTGCTTTTGCATACTTGATATCGGTTGCCGTAATCTTGCTGATACCCTCTGTATAGATATCTTCGTAATCAACCTGTCTGCCAAATGCCAGTGAGGAAAGGATTGCGATCTTACGGCATGCATCGTAACCTTCCACGTCTGCTTCCGGATTGCGTTCTGCATACCCAAGATTCTGTGCTTCTTTTAATACATCTGCAAAATCAGAACCTTTCTCTGCCATCTCTGTGAGAATGTAGTTGGTAGTTCCGTTCAGAATACCGGTGATCTCATCGATCTCATCTGCAGTCAGAGAAGAATTCAGCGGACGGATGATCGGAATACCGCCGCCGCAGCTTGCCTCAAACAGATAGTTGATGTTTCTTTCTCTTGCGATCTCAAGCAGCTCTGCACCGTGACGTGCCACCAGTTCTTTGTTGGATGTGCAGACACTCTTTCCTGCGAGCAGTGCTTTTTTTGTGAAAGTATACGCCGGCTCCACACCGCCCATAACTTCAACGACAATTTTAATCTCCGGATCATTTAAAATAACATCAAAATCATGTACGATTTTTTCCTGGATCGGATCTCCCGGGAAATCGCGAAGATCAAGCACATATTTGATGTTGATCTCTTCTCCTGCTTTTTTATTAATGCTGCTGTGGTTGGTATTGATAACTTCTACCACTCCGGAACCTACTGTTCCATATCCTAAGACTGCAATCTGGATCATTTTAAGCCTCCTGTTGTTTTCTTTTATGCTTATCTCTGGTTCTTTTGTCCAAAGAATTGCTTTTTTATTCTCTTGCTAAAATTTTGATGTACTGTACACCGCACTGTATTTCAATATCCTGCATCATCGCCGATATATCTCCTGTCGTAGCGAGGATCTCCACACTGAGCGTCAGAGATGCGATGCCGTTGATCGGAATACTCTGATGGATCGTCAGGATATTGGCATGATAATCTGCCACGATATGCAGTACATCCGACAAAAGTCCGGTCTCATCATCCATCTGGATCATAAACGTGATTGTTTTCCCTTTTGCATTGTCATGAAACGGAAAAATATCGTCTTTATATTTATAAAAAGAGCTGCGGCTGATGCCGACCATATCTGCTGCTTCCTGTACTGTGGACGCTTTCGCCGACTCCAGCAGCCGTTTCGCCTCTACTACTTTCAGAAGTACTTCCGGAACCGCTTTCTTGGTAACCACATAATATCGATTCTTTTCTTCCACTTCAAAGTCCTCCTGTCTCTTCTATATGCATCTTTTGCTGTATACTCTTTCTATAGTGTACATTTGTGCTTCCCCGAAAGATATTAACACATTTTAACAGGCGGTGCAACCAGAAATTCTTCTGACTACCTTTTGGCATAAAATTTTTCTAACTACCTTTTGACTGCATTTCCTCAATGTTTTACGTTTTTTCAATTTACTTTAAGCTTTTTATATGCCAGAAAAGCACATATTTCAGAACGCAAAAATACCGGAAACCCCTGACTTACTGGATTTCCGGTATTATTTCTGTTAAGCTGCTGACGGGACTCGGACCCGTGACCTCCTCACTACCAATGAGGTGCGCTACCACCTGTGCCACAGCAGCCTGTGCGGTCGTGACCGCTACAGTCAGTTATACTATCACAGGAATCTGCTTTTGTCAATACTGTTTTTGCATTTTATTGCTGCTGTTCACTCATCGTGCGGCGTTTATTGTTTCTCTGCGTAAAAAAGTGGTTCCGTTCATCTACCCCTGAAGTCTCTGTCTGACGATCTCAAATGCAAGGACGCCTGCTGCCACAGATGCATTCAGGGAATCGATATCCCCTTTCATCGGAATAGAAGCCACAAAATCGCATTTTTCTTTTACCAGCCTGCTGACACCTTCCCCTTCGTTGCCGATCACCAGACCGATTGGTCCTTTCAGATCGAGATTGTACATCATTTCTCCGTCCATATCTGCACAGACAAACCACATACCTTCCGCCTTCAGTTCTTCGATCGTCTTGCCGATGTTGGTTACTTTTGCAACCGGTGTGTAGTTCAATGCTCCTGCGGAGACTCTGGCTACGGTTGCTGTCAGTCCGACTGCTCTTCTTTTCGGGATCACAACGCCGTGTGCCCCTGCAAGGTTTGCGGTACGGATGATCGCACCTAAGTTGTGCGGATCTTCGATGTTATCCAGGAAAATGATAAACGGTGCTTCGCCTTTGTCTTTTGCATTCTGCAGAATATCAGAAATTTCTGCATACTCATAGGCCGCCGCACTTGCGATCACGCCCTGATGATGTCCCGTCTGAGAAAGCTGATCCAGACGTTCTTTTTTCACAAACTGAACAATCGTATCATGTTTTTTGGCTTCCCGCAGGATCGTTCTCACCGGACCGTCCTGACAGCCGTCCAGTACAAACAGTTTGTCGATCGTTTTGCCGGAGCGGAATGCTTCCAGCACGGCATTTCTGCCTTCTATGGTAAGTTCTTCGTATCTCATGCCTGTTCCTGACCTTTCTTTTTCTGACTTTCTGCCATATCAAGACCGGTCTTTATCAGCTCGATGATACGTTTCGTATCCTCTTTCAGATAAAGATATCCCATCAAGGCTTCCAGTCCGGTCGCTTTACGGTAATCTGCCACCGTTGCATTTTTTGCTTTTGTGTAAGACTTTGCATTGCGTCCGCGTTTGTATATCGTGATTTCCTCTTCGCTCAATACCGGCATCAGGTTTTCGATCATCTCTGCCTGAGCAGAAGCTTTGACGAGCTTTGATGCACGCTCATGCAGCTTCTGCGGCGGACAGTTTCCATGTTTAACCAGAAGTGTGCGGATCACCAGGTCAAAAATAGAATCTCCTATGTATGCCAGTGTCAGCGGGGAATAGGTTCTCAGATCCTGATCTTCCAGCTGAAATTCTTCTTTCAGGTATTCTACAAAAGAATCTATGCTCTTTTCCATTTTACTCCTTCTCTTGTGTCCTCAAGAACGATTCCTTTTTCCAGCAGTTCTGCACGGATCTCGTCTGCTCTCTGGAAGTTTCTCTCTTTTCTTGCCACCTGACGCTCTTCGATCAGTTTTTCAATCTCTTCATCCAGGATCTCTTCTTTGGTCTCGAAAACAAGTCCCAGGATATCGCCAAGCTCCAGAAGTTCATCCAGAAGACTCTGTACAAATGCTTTTGTGCCATCTTCATTCACGTTGCTGTTTGCAAGACGAACCAGCTCAAATACAACTGAAATGGCATCTGCGGTATTGAAGTCATCATCCATGGCATCATCAAATTTCTTTGCCAGGTTCTTTGCTTCTTCCAGTGCTGTCATCTCTTCTGCCGTCATCTCTGCCTCTTTTGCAGCTCCGGCATAATGTTTCAGGCTGTCTGCCGCATTACAGATACGTGCAAGTCCTGTTTTTGCAGACTCCATCAGATCAGCACTGAAATTCAGCGGACTTCTGTAATGTGCACTGAGCATGAAGAAACGCAGTACCTGGAGGTCATATTTCTCACTGATCTCACGCACGGTAAAGAAATTGCCAAGGGATTTGGACATTTTGCGGTTATCAATATTTAAGAACGCATTGTGCAGCCAGTATCTGGAAAAGATCTTGCCGTTGCAGCATTCGCTCTGTGCAATCTCATTCTCGTGATGTGGGAATACCAGATCCTCTCCACCTGCATGAATATCAATCTCTTCGCCCAGATATTTTTTCGCCATAACGGAACACTCGATATGCCATCCAGGACGTCCGTCGCTCCACGGAGACGGCCAGGACGGCTCGCCTTCTTTTTTCGGTTTCCACAGTACAAAATCCAGCGGATCTTCTTTCTGATCTTCTCCGGTTACCAGAAGAGAACGGTTTCCGGAACGCAGATCATCGAGGTTTTTATGGGAAAGTTTGCCATATTCTTCAAAACGACGTGTGCGGAAATATACGGTACCGTTTACGTTATAAGCATACCCTTTCTCGATAAGCGTGGAGATCATATCGATCATACCGTCAATTTCCTGTGTTGCCAGCGGATGTGTGGTGGCCGGTTTGACATTCATGCCTGCCATATCCTTTTTGCACTCTGCAATGTAACGCTCGGAAATCTCTTTTGCTGTCACGCCTTCTTCGTTTGCCTTTGCAATGATCTTGTCGTCAACATCGGTAAAGTTGGATACATAATTTACTTCATAACCTTTATGCTCCAGGTAACGTCTGACGGTATCAAACACGATCATCGGTCTTGCATTTCCGATGTGGATCAGATTGTATACAGTAGGACCGCATACATACATGCTGACTTTACCTTCCTGAAGCGGCACAAATTCTTCTTTCTGTTTGGATAAGGTATTATAAACTTTCATGGTTTTTCCTCTTTTCTTTTCGAACTTAACAGCCTGATATCCCGTGTTTTGACCCCGGATACCAAACCTGAAAATCTGTTCTAAGTCTATGCAAAATTTCGCGGTTTGTCAAGGTAAACCGCCCTTTGCAACGATTTCAGGCGAACTGCCCTTTGCAGCGATTTTGCCACTGTCATTTTCAGACAACTTCATTAAGAAATACCGGCAGGCGGAACAGTTCTTCTGTCAGTTGTCCGATATCCATGCTGCAGAACATTTTCTTTTCTTTTTCTGACAGGTTTTCAACTCTTATTAGGCTTCCTCCTTCGATTCCTGTTTTTATAATGAAATATCCATTGTTTTCCGGGATAAGACTGTCTGTCAGCCTGATTTTCCATTCCTGTTCTTTTTTTATTTTCAGGCAGCAGACAAAACGCTCCAGATGCACGATCCGTCCCATGATCGCCGGAACGTTTTCACTTTGGGCATATTGTTCCCATATTTGGGGGAATGCAGTAAATGTGCACTTTTCCTCACTTGCCCCAAACCAGTGAAGCACTGCCGGAAAGGCTTTTTTCTGCACGGCATCTTCCACTACAATCTCCCAGGCTTCTCTGTCTTTTTTAAGTGCCAGGAAATAGCCGCATATCTCTTTTTCTTTTCGGATCAGGATCAGGCTTCCCCCTTCGCATCCCACTTCCTGCATCCGCTGCTCAAAATAAGCAATATCGTGAACGGTATAAACTTCTGCCAGCTTTGAAAGCTGTTTTTCTGCAAAACACGCAAGTTCTGCAAGATCCTCTTTTTTTGCTTCTTCACAGAAAATGTCCCCGGAAACTTCCTGATCCGAATGTATCTGCCAATTTTCATCCGTTTCTGCTCTTCGCAGCACATCCGCTGTCACAGTCATTTTATTTTTTTCATAAATAAATCGAAAGCCAAACGGACGATAGATGGCTTCTGCGGCCGGCATCAGCCAAGTAAACGTCTCTTCTCTCCGGTACATTTCCTGAAGGGAAGCCTGTAAAAGCGAACGCATCATGCCCTGATGACGACAGTCGGCTCTCGTTGCCACTGCCACGATATAATTGGTCTTCACCCTTTCATCGCAGAACATCATTTCATATGGATTTAAATGCAATGTTGCCAGAATCTCCTGTTTCTCGTTTTCTACCACAAAAATCTCATTTTCTGCTGCTTTTACACGAAAATAGTAATCCACAAACGCCGGACTGTCCTCATCAAAAATTTCTTCGTAAAGTTTTCTTGCCCTCTGGTTTTCCACGGCTTTTGCTGCTTTTCCGGAAGTTATCCCCATGCCAAGTCTCTTTACACACTTATCCACGGCATCCTCCACAACTTTTACACCCTTCTTCGGATGAGGCCGCCATCACGCTCCACTCTCTTATAGATGAGAGCATGCAGACCGCCTGGGAAGAAATCCCTTCTCCGCTTCCGGTAAATCCAAGCCCTTCTTCTGTCGTTGCTTTTACATTGACCTGATTTTTCTCAAGGCCCAGTGTCTTTGCAATATTCTCCGCCATCTGCGGAATGTACGGCAAAAGTTTTGGTCTCTGTGCGATCACGACCGCATCAATATTTTCTACTGCATAACCATTTTCTTCCAGCAGTGCTCCGACATGCTCCAGAAGTTTGATACTGGAAATGCCTTTGTATTTCGGATCCGTATCCGGGAAATGTTTTCCGATATCACCAAGGGCAGCCGCACCAAGCAGTGCATCCATGATCGCATGCAGCAACACATCTGCGTCAGAATGTCCAAGCAGACCTTTTTCCCATGGAATCTCAACTCCGCCCAGAATCAGTGCTCTGTTTTCTACCAGTTTGTGAACATCGTAACCTATACCAACTCGCATTGTCATTCTCCTTACTTTTGACTGTTTAAACACTTTTACAGTTACAATAACCAGACCGTGATTATGATAACGAAAAAGCTCTGCAAACATTTTGCAGAGCTTCGACAGTAGCGGAAGGGAGATTCGAACTCTCGACACTACGGGTATGAACCGTATGCTCTAGCCAACTGAGCTATTCCGCCATATTCTTTTTAATTTCATGGGACCTACAGGGCTCGAACCTGTGACCCTCTGCTTGTAAGGCAGATGCTCTCCCAGCTGAGCTAAGATCCCATGTCGTTTTCGTTTTGCAGTTCATCGCTTGACTGCTTCGCTATTATAATACGGATTGATGTAAAATGTCAATACCTTTTTTCAATTTTTTTTAATTTTTTGTTTTTTTGTTTTTTTCCTACATTTTACACATTTTTGCGTCACTTTTTCTTTTCTGAAACGTTTTTATATATAGAAACATCTCTATAGAGTCTCTCCCCTTCTGGCTGTGCCTGCCGGTGCAGGGCTTTGATCTTTCGAAGTGCCTGTTTCTGGCTGCCAGCCAGTTTGGTTAAAAAAATTTCCGGTCTTATGATTCCGGAACGATACCGCAGCTCGTATTCTTTCAGGCTGGTCCACCAGTAATCTTCCGACATCTGCACATAATTGTACCTTACCGGCAGAAAATGGAATGCTATTCCAAGCTGCATGATCTGTTTCATATCATATCCTTTCAGCCATTCATATTCGATCTGAAATTTTTCTTTGCTTTCCGGAAATCTCTTTCTGTAATGTTCCTGAAACTGCTGCTTTGTTTTCTGCATCGCCAGACGGATCTTTTTTCTGCCATCTGCCGTTGCGAGAATATAGGCCTCATAATCCAGCACACAATATGCATATACATTGATCTTCAGATCCTGTATCGCATTCAGGAGCATATCCAGGAAACGCTTTTTTTCAATTTCATTTCCAAACACCGGACCAGAACTGGTTTCTCCGAAAGTGATACAGCAGACCTGCTGACAGATATTACGATTGGCACCTTTTTCCTGAATATACATACTTTTTCTCCTCCCTCATGCCGCACGTTTCTTTTTTCGATTTTTGTCGTGCGTGCCATAACTTTACTACAGCATTTCACCTATTTCAACCCATTTTATACCTGTGACACGCATGGATACTTCGAACGTTTTTTCTGCGTATCCTCTGCTTTTTGTACTCTTTTTTTTAAGCCATATTCGCAAAATGTGTCATATCCTGTCGACAGAAAATCGCTGTTCTTTGAAACTCCGAAAAACGTTCTGCTGTTCCTGGTGCAAAGCTTACATGATGGATATTACTTTTTCTTCATCTCAGCATCAAAAAAGTTCCAGAAAGTCAATATCACTTTCTGGAACTTTTTTATCACGTTTTCGGTGTTCGGCGTGTCAATAAGTCTAAAGTGCTCATTTGTGGCAGGCACAATCGCAGTTCAGACTTTTGACGCTTATATTATATCATCTGAAATCTTATTTAAAGTAAGCAACTCCGGATTCAAAGATCTTCATATCCTGCTCGCCAAAGATATTGATCGCAACGGAATCTCCTCTTCTCTCTGCATGAGCCATCTTACCAAGCACACGTCCGTCCGGGCTTGTGATACCTTCGATTGCATAGTAGGAACCATTGACATTCCATTCTTCGTCGTTAAGCTGAACATTGCCGTCTGCATCCACGTAACGTGTTGCGATCTGGCCGTTTTCATAGAGTTTTTTGATCCATTCTTCGCTTGCCACGAAACGTCCCTCGCCATGCGATGCCGGACTGCAGTAAGTTGCTCCGAGCTCTGCCTGTGCCAGCCATGGGGATTTGTTTGTCACAACTTTTGTATAGACCATCTTGGAAATATGACGACCGATGGTGTTGTAGGTCAGTGTCGGAGAATCCGGTGTCTGACCGGTGATCTTTCCGTAAGGAACCAGTCCCAGTTTGATCAGTGCCTGGAATCCGTTACAGATACCAAGGGCCAGTCCGTCCCTCTCTTCCAGAAGTCTGGTAACGGCTTCTTTCATCTTTGTATTCTGGAATGCTGTTGCGAAGAATTTTGCGGAACCATCCGGTTCATCACCTGCTGAGAATCCGCCCGGGAACATGATGATCTGTGCCTGATCGATCGCTTTTGCAAAAATATTGACAGAATCACGGATATCTTCCGCTGTCAGGTTTTTGAATACTTTGACATCCACTTCTGCACCTGCACGTTCAAATGCTTTTGTGCTGTCGTATTCGCAGTTTGTTCCAGGGAATACCGGAATAAATACGCGAGGTTTTGCCACTTTATGTTTGCATACATAAACGCTTCCTGCATGATAGCAGCCGTTCTCGTCGATCGTGCCGCCATCTGCTGCCTGCTGTGCTTCTATGCTCTCCGGTGCCGGTCCGTCGTTTTTCTCTGCTCCGGATACGGTTTTAAATACCTTCTCCAGCGTACCTTTCCATGCAGTCAGAGCCTCTTCCATTGTAACTTTTACATCCCCATAGGAAAGCACTGCATCGTCTTCTACTTCACCAACCACAACGCCTGCGATCGTAAGCTCTGCCACTTTATCTGCCGGTACTTCTGCTACGATGCTTCCGAAATCTGCTGCAAAGAGGTCTTCTTTTGCTACCTGTGCATCAATCTTGACACCTTTGTGGTTACCAAATGCCATCTTGCTGACAGCTGCTGCCAGACCATTTCCGTCCAGTGCATAGGCAGATACGATCCTGCCTGCTTTAACATCTTCAAAGAATTTATGATACTGATCCATGATCTTCTCATAATCCGGCAGATCATAAGCATCACGCTCGATTTTCAGCAGAACCAGTTTGTTTCCCGCTTTTTTCAGTTCCGGTGTAATCATGGTCTTGTCACTTGCCACATCTACAGCAAAAGATACCAGTGTCGGCGGAACATCGATCTCATTGAAGGTTCCGGACATACTGTCTTTTCCTCCGATGGACGGCAGTCCAAATCCGAGCTGTGCATCGTATGCACCAAGCAGTGCCAGGAACGGCTGGCTCCATCTTGCCGGATCTTCGGTCATACGACGGAAGTACTCCTGGAAAGTGAAACGGATCTTGCTGAAATCTCCGCCGCCTGCAACGATACGTGAAACGGACTCGATCACAGCGTAGATTGCTCCATGATACGGGCTCCAGCTTGACAGATACGGATCAAAACCGTAACTCATCATCGTTACAGTGTCTGTCTTACCTTCCAGTACCGGAAGTTTTGCAACCATTGCCTGTGTCTCTGTCAGCTGATATTTACCGCCGTACGGCATCAGCACAGAGCCTGCTCCGATGGAACTGTCAAACATTTCCACAAGACCTTTCTGTGAACAGCAGTTCAGATCAGCCAGCATGGAGAGCCATTTTTCTTTTACATCTGTTACTTCCGGTTTTGTGAAATATTTATTTTCCTGTGAAGGAATCTCTGCTTTTACATCGGTCTCCTGATGTGCACCGTTTGTATCCAGGAATGCTCTGGAAATATTTACGATTTCTTTGTCTCTCCAGATCAGGACAAGACGCGGGGATTCTGTGACAACTGCCACTTCTACTGCTTCCAGGTTTTCTTCGTTTGCGTATTTCAGGAATTCCTCAACATCTTTCGGATCTACGACAACAGCCATACGTTCCTGAGATTCGGAGATGGCGATCTCGGTTCCGTCAAGACCTGCGTATTTTTTCGGCACTTTGTCAAGGTAGATGTTCAATCCGTCTGCTAATTCTCCGATCGCTACGGATACACCGCCTGCACCAAAGTCGTTACACTTTTTGATCAGTCTGCTGACTTCCGGACGGCGGAACATTCTCTGGATCTTACGTTCGGTCGGTGCATTTCCTTTCTGTACTTCTGCTCCGCACACTTCGATGGAAGCTTCGGTGTGGACTTTGGAAGAACCGGTTGCACCGCCGATACCGTCACGGCCGGTACGTCCGCCAAGCAGAATGATGATATCGCCCGGATCAGATGTCATTCTCTTTACATCTTTACGCGGAGCGGCACCCATAACAGCTCCGATCTCCATTCTCTTTGCAACGTAATCCGGATGATAGATTTCTTTGACATATCCGGTTGCAAGACCGATCTGGTTACCGTAGGAACTATAGCCGTGTGCTGCCTCACGTACCAGTTTTTTCTGTGGGAGCTTACCTTTGAGTGTTTCTTTAACAGAAACGGTCGGATCCGCCGCACCGGTCACACGCATTGCCTGATATACATAGGTACGTCCGGAAAGCGGATCTCGGATTGCACCGCCAAGACAGGTTGCCGCACCACCGAAAGGTTCGATCTCGGTCGGATGATTGTGTGTTTCGTTCTTAAAGTTAACCAGCCATTCTTCTGTCTTTCCGTCAATCTCAACCGGAACTACGATACTGCAGGCATTGATCTCATCGGATTCTTCCTGGTCATCGAGTTTTCCTTCTTTTTTGAGTTTACGCATTGCCATCAGTGCCAGATCCATCAGACATACGAATTTATCTTCTCTTCCTTTGAAGATCTCTGCACGGTCAGCCAGATATTTCTGATAGGTGCCTTCGATCGGCTCACGGTAATATCCATCGGTAAATGCAACATTCTTCAGTTCTGTTGAGAATGTTGTATGACGGCAGTGATCAGACCAGTAGGTATCCAGAACACGGATCTCGGTCATGGACGGATCACGGTGTTCTTCGGATTTGAAGTAATTCTGGATATGTAAAAAGTCTTTGAAGGTCATTGCAAGATTCAAAGAATCGTACCGTTTCTTCAGTTCTGCCTCCGGCATATCCTGAAATCCGTCCAGGATCGCCACATCTGCAGGCTCTTCAAATTTTACAACCAGCGTTTCCGGTTTTTCCATGCCAATTTCCCGGGAATCAACCGGATTGATGCAGTGATGTTTGATAGCTTCGAACTCTTCATCGCTCACTTCGCCTTCGATCACATACGTGGTGGCAGAACGGATCACTGGTTCTTCCTCTTCATTCAGGAATTTCACACACTGTACTGCGGAATCTGCTCTCTGGTCAAACTGTCCAGGAAGAAATTCTACAGAAAAGGCGCGTGCATTCTCTGCCATCTCGAAACTTTCTTTGTAAAGGGTATCTACCGGCGGTTCTGCAAAAACGGTCTTGCATGCTTTTTCAAAAACATCATCCGATATATTTTCCACATCATAACGAATCAGTACTCTGACTCCGGTCAGTCCGGATACTCCCAGATATTTACGGAGTTCATGCCGAAGATCCTTTGCCTGTACAGCAAAAGCCGGCTTCTTTTCCACATATACTCTTCTTACGCTGCTCATAAGTTCCTCCATGCTCTGTATTGGTTGGTTAGTTACCTGTCTGCTATTGTATCACCTGACAGATTTTCTGACAAGTCGTATTTTAGTGCTCGTATTCTGAAAGCTCCCAGAAACGCCCGAGTTTGTCTGCTACATTACTCCGGCTGCAATACTCATACTCCTCCCATTCTCTCGGAAACATCTTCCGGTATTCACTTTTCGCAAAGCGTTCGTCAAGCAGCAGCACTACGCCCCGATCCTGTGCAGTGCGGATCACTCTTCCCGCGGACTGCAGAACTTTGTTCATCCCCGGATAGCGATAGGCATAGGCAAAACCGTCCTCGTTTCTTCCATCATAATACTGTTTGAGAATCTCACGTTCCCGGCAGATTTGCGGAATACCGGTTCCGACGATGATTGCTCCGATCAGACTGTCCTCTTTCAGGTCGATCCCTTCTCCAAAAATCCCGCCCATCACACAGAATCCCAGAAGTCCCTCGTCCTCTTTTCGCTTCTGCTCAAATTCATGCAGAAATGCCTCTCTTTCCTCCTCAGTCATTCCGGATGTCTGGCAGATACAGCGAATACTGGTATCCAGCTGCGGCCCGGTACACGCCATCACATCCTGAAGCATACGATAGGATGGAAAAAATGCCAGATAATTTCCCTTTTTCTGCATGACCGTCTGTTTGATATAAGCTGCGATCCTCATATATTCTTCCTGACCTCTTCTTGTATAACGGCTGCTGACATCCGTTCCGATCAGAACAGCACGTTTTTTTGGATCAAACGGAGACCTGGCATAGATTGCATAATCGTCCTTCGCCTCACTCAGCAGACTGATGTAATACTGCACCGGAAGAAGCGTTGCCGAGAAAAAGACAGCTGCGTTCGCTTTGTCCAGACATTTCTGGATGTTTGCCGATGTATCCACACAGTAGAGACGCACTAAAAAACTTCCGTCCGGTGCATAGTACGTGTAGATCACATAATGATCATCCACCAGATCATAAATATTCAGGAATTTAGAAACTTCAAAATAAAATTCCAGCAATTTTTCATGCACTTCTCCATCCGGTTCCTCTTCCAGAAAATCTTCCAGTTCACCACAGAGATTCATCAGCGGCAGGATCAGCTCACTTATATTTTTTCGTATCTGATAATCTTCGCATTCCCGCTTCCATTCCAGAAGAACCCGGTTGCATTTTTCCAGCGTACGGCTGATTTTTCTGCTTTTGCTTTTTAGCAGACGGCGAATTTCAAGAAATCGCTCTTTGCAAAGACTTGCACTGTACATTTCCCGTCCTCGTTCCACCAGATTGTGTGCCTCATCGATCAGAAACAGATACTCTCCTTTTATATTGTCCCCAAAAAAACGCTTCAGCCTTGCATTCGGATCAAATACATAATTATAGTCACAGATCACGGCATCCACCCACATCGAAAGATCCAGCGTCATCTCATAGGGGCAGACTTTCCATTTTTCGCTCTGTTTCCAAATGGCTTCCCGGTCAAACACCTCGGTCTCATTCAGCATTTCAAAAACTGCTTCGTTCACCCGGTCATAATGCCCTTTCGCATACGGACATTCGATCGGATTGCATTTTGCCTCTTCCAGTGGACAGATCTTTTCTTTTGCTGTCAGCGTCAGTACTTTATAGCGAAGCCCTTTGCCTTTTAAAACAGAAAAAGCTTCTTCTGCAACGGTCCTTGTGACCGTCTTCGCCGTCAGATAAAAAATCTTTTCACCAAGATTTTCACCGACTGCTTTTACCGTTGGAAAGACCGTGGATATGGTTTTGCCGACACCGGTCGGTGCCTGGATAAAGAGTTTCTTCCTGTGTGCGATCGTCCGGTATACAGCTGCTGCCAGCTGTTTCTGCCCTTCCCGGTAAGGAAACGGAAAAACACAGGCATGGATGCTTTCCTGCCGACACGTTTTCCATTTCACCTGCATTTCACACCACTTGCAGTATTGCTCCGTCAATTCATCAAACCAGCTTTTCAGCTCTTTTACTGAAAACTCCTGCACAAAACGCCGAATCTCTTCTGTTTCCAGATTGCAGTATGTCATCTGCACCGAAATCACATCCAGTTTCTGCTCACTTCCGTAAATCGCCGCATAACACTTCGCCTGTGCCAGATGCAGTAGATCCGGCTTTTCCATAGCATCCAGACTGCGGTACACCCCTTTTATTTCATCCACCGTGATCCGCCCGTCCTGTTCCAGGATACCGTCTGCCCGTCCTTCTACGAAAAGTGTAAACGTTTCTTTTACAATCTCGGCCTTCAGAGAAACTTCCGGTCGGTATCCGGCTCCCATGCTGCCCTGTATTTTCCTGTGTATCCGGCTTCCGAGCTGCATGGCTTCCTTATCTGCCATACCGCCCTTTCCGCCGTCAATGTCGCCGCTGTGCAGCAAAAACTCCACCAGCGAACGTACCGATATCCGAAACTTTTCCACTTTACTCCCTCCCATACTGATTCTGCAAAAAAATTGCTGCAGGACAAAGCTCTGTCTTTTGGACTCACTTCGTACTGCAGCATTTTTATGATCGGAATATGATCTCAGATCATATGCTCTTCTTTATGCACATGCGTATTTACATAACACATTTTCAAAAGCGTTATTTTTACCGCCATATTTTACGGTTAATTCTCTTGACAAATCCAGACTCAGCACTCCCAGCATAGATTTGGCATCAATGATTATCCTGTTATAAAATACATCAATGTCAAAATCACACTTTTCAGCGGCATGAACAAATTCCTTGACTTCTTCATATTCCGTAAGTTTGATTTTCTTTTCCAACATAATCTGCATCCTCCTGTTCTGCGAAATGTTGTGTCTCGAAATCATTCCCGCAATCTCTGCAAGAAAGATCTCTTTGTTTTTACGTTGCACGTATTATGACACCAAGCTCTTTATTTGTCAATGTGATTTTTTACGTTTTTTATGTAAAAAGCAACAAAAAAAGCAACATTTTGACAGGATACAACGCTTCTATTTGGAAAAAAGTGCACATTTTTCTTCTTTTTTAAGGTGTTTCGTCTGATATGGGCGGTATTTTAATGGCAGAAGCTGCTGCTGCAGTTTTTCATTTTTTCGTTCCTGAATCGCAATCGTATCAAAGAAAATCTGCCATCCCCGGCTCATTTTTTTCTCGTTATCGGACAATTTCAGTTTTGTTTCATCGAAAGCTTCGATGTGTTCCCAGATCACCCATTCCTTTCCTGCTTCATGCACCAGCATCGCCTGATGCGTCTTGTCATAGATCATAAAATGCTCCATTGGAAAACGGTCTGCAAAATGCTCCCCGATCAACGCCAGAACCTGTGCCTGCGGTGCGATCACAGAAAACAGAATCCCCTTTTCCAGCTCCCGGAATCTCAGAAATTCACAACAGTGCCCTGCCTCCCTCCCGGTTTTTCTCGTCATCCGGAAAATGCGAAAAATGGTCGGATGCTCCAGTGCATGGATGAGCTTTTTCCCGGTATGCAGTGCCAGCACAATCATTCTGTAGATGTCATCTGCTTTTTGATCATCCGCTGAGAGGAGAGCCTGATAGAGAGCTTCAAAATCTTCCAGGTACATTTTTCGATCCAGAGTGCGAAGTACCTTATCTGCCTTCTCTGCATCCGGTCCCACCTCCTGACAGTCTGTAAAAAGCTCGGGCTGATATCCTTTTTTCAGGGCAAGTTTTACATTTGCATGTCCCAGTCTACTGTCCCACGCATCATAAACCCCGGTCAGGATCCCGCACACGCTGTCTTCGCACAAAAATACGGTCATACTATCCATCCTGCCACTCAAAATGTGATTAAATATACTCACACCGAGATAATGTAGACCCTCAC
>ERZ857969.1604-NODE-1604-length-30145-cov-6.538086_pt1 | contig 30145 bp, 18 predicted proteins | sample MGYA00519864_ERZ857969 | MGnify/ENA primary metagenome ERZ857969 (study PRJEB31778, sample SAMEA3449382) | human gut metagenome | biome: human gut; feature: human-associated habitat; material: faeces | place: United Kingdom | collected 2010/2012 ... | reverse complement strand
TCCGCGACGACATGGGCCGCCGCATCCGCAAGGCGTTCATCCCCTCGGACGACGATCACCTGCTGCTTTCGGCCGATTACAGCCAGGTCGAACTGCGGCTGATGGCCCACCTTTCGGGCGACGAGTCGTTGATCGCGGCCTTCGAGCACGGCGAGGACATCCATGCCGCCACGGCCGCCAAGCTCTTCAACAAAACGCTCGACGAGGTGACCTCCGAAGAACGCCGCCGGGCCAAGACGGCCAATTTCGGCATCATCTACGGCATTTCGGCCTTCGGGTTGAGCCAGCGGCTCGAAATTCCGCGCAAGGAGGCCAAGGAGATCATCGACGGCTATTTCGCCTCCTACCCCGGGGTCAAGAAGTATATGGACAACGTGGTCGAGAAGGCCAAGGAGGAGGGTTTCGTCTCGACGATTTTCGGCCGCCGCCGCTACCTCAACGACATCGCGTCGCACAACGCCATCGCCCGCGGCCTTGCCGAGCGCAACGCCGTGAACGCCCCGATTCAGGGTTCTGCGGCCGACATTATGAAGATCGCCATGATCAACGTTCACCGGCGTTTCGCCGCCGAAGGCATCCGCTCGCGGGTGATCCTGCAAGTGCACGACGAACTGGTGGTCGACATGCTCCGCTCGGAGCAGGAGCGTGTCACGGCGATCGTCACCGAGTGCATGGAGTCCGCCGCGCAGCTCAAGGTCCGGCTGATCGCCGACGCCGGCGTGGGCGGCAACTGGCTGGAAGCGCATTGATTGTGGAAAAGTCACAACCGATGCGCCTTGCGCCTCCATTTCGACAAAACCTCTGAACCTCCCTTTGAAAAGGGAGGCTTTCGGGAATAACTGTTTACAGCCATGATTGAATCACCCTATCAACCTTCGCCCGACCGTTACGACGACGGTATGGTCTACCGGCGCGCCGGGCGCAGCGGCGTGCTGCTGCCGGCCTTTTCGCTGGGTATGTGGCACAATTTCGGCAGCGGGCAGGCCTTCTCCAACGTGCAGCGGATGGCCCATTACGCCTTCGACCGCGGAATCACCCATTTCGACCTTGCGAACAACTATGGGCCGGCGTACGGCACGGCCGAGGAGAATTTCGGCCGTCTGATGGAACGCTCGTTCCGCCCCTACCGCGACGAAATGTTCATCGCGACCAAAGCGGGTTACGACATGTGGCCGGGACCCTACGGCAACTGGGGATCGCGCAAATACCTCACGGCGAGCCTCGACCAGAGCCTGCGCCGCATGAAACTCGATTATGTCGACATCTTCTATTCCCACCGCCACGACCCCGAGACGCCCCTTGAGGAGACCCTCCAGGCATTGGTCGACATCGTCCGCCGGGGCAAGGCGCTCTACGTCGGATTGTCGCGCTACCCGCTCGAAGCGGCGCGTTTCGCCTTCCGCTACCTCGCCGAACGCGACGTTCCGTGCCTGCTTTTTCAGGACCGGTACAATATCTTCAGCCGCCAGCCCGAAACTTCGGGCGTGCTGTCGCTTTCCGCCGCGTCGGGTTCGGGCTTCGTCGCCTTTTCGCCGCTGGCGCAGGGACTGCTGACGGGTCGTTACCTCGACGGCATTCCGCAGGATTCGCGCATGGCGGCGGGTCGTTCGTTGCAGCGCGAGGTGCTGACCGACGCGATGCTGGAACGGCTCCGCGCCCTGAACGACATCGCCCGGCAGCGCGGCCAAACGCTGGCCGAAATGGCGCTGGCATGGCTTCTGCGCGATAAACGCGTTACGTCGGTAATCGTCGGGGCCAGCTCCGCGGCGCAGATCGAAGACAACCTGCGGGCGTTGGAAAACGCCTCCTTCTCCGACGACGAGCTGGCGCGCATTGATGCCCTTTCGCGGGAATGACCCTCTTCCGAAGCCGAAAAAAGAGACCCGATTTCCTGCGAAATCGGGTCTTTCGTGTCATGGGAAGGCGCTGCCGCTTCTGGCCGATGTAGAAAAGGCGGGGATGCGGGCGGCCGCCAGGGTGAAATAGTTTTCGGTCCTGCAAGATAGGTTTTTAAACCGGAACCGTCAAATCCGGACGCATGAAAACGCCGAACCCTGCAACGGGTCCGGCGTTCCGGTGAGGCGTCACCCAACGGGCGTCAGAAGGAGATACCGACGCGGATGCCGAAATTGTTGATGTTGTCCATCGAGTAAGTCAGCACGTCGCCGCTGTTGGTCGAGTAGCTGTAATAGAGCGCTACGTGGAACCCCAGCCGGTAGTCGGGCCTCGGGAATATCGACACGCCGATTTCGGGCGAGAGGTAGAATCCCCAGGTGTCGGTGTACTGCTTGATGATGTAGTAGTACGATGACATTTCGGCGTAGTTGGCGCCCAGCTTCAGACCCGCATATGGCTGGAATACGCTGTCGGTAAGCCAGTTGTATCGTCCAGTGACACCGAACGGCAGCTGGAACAGCGCGTGTTTCTGGTTGGTCGTCAGCGCCGATCCGTTGCCCAGATCGAGCGTCTGGCGCGAAATGCTCTGGAGGTTGGTCTGGTAGGAGATGAACGGACCGACGGTGATGGCCGGCGTGACGAAGTATCCGCCTTCGAAGTTCATGCCCCAGCCCGAGGCCTTGTCGGCGAAACCGGCGCCCAGAGGCACGCCTACCTGCCAGTCGATGTTGATGTAGGTGTTGGGGAATACCTGCGCTTTGCCCGGCATGGCCGCAGCGAGCATCAAGGCGCAGAAAGCGATGGTTTTGAGGTATTTCGATGTTTTCATAATCGGACGATTTTTTGCTGTTAAACTATTTGGCCAGGTAAGGCGACTGTTCGAATGCCTGCTCGACGGCGGCGATCGTGCGCTGCTGGTTGAGGTCGGCGTCGGAGGTCAGCAGGCCGCCGATGAAGCTGTCCCATACGATAGGCAGTTTCTTGCCGCTCTCCTGATCGGCCTGGAGGTCCAGCATTTCCATCAGCAGCGAACCGGCCGTGTACCCGTAGTAAACGCTGTAAGGATAGTGCCATCCCACCCAGTCGCCCCAGTAGCCGGGAGCCCAGTAGTAGGGATAGTACCACCACCAGTAGGGATAGTCGTAGCCTACGAAGTAGGTCACTTTGCGGACGTAGCTGAGCTGGATGCCCACGCTGGCGGCGTCTTTGTCCTCGGTGCGCGTGTAGCCCGCATCGTCGAGTTTGCCGACCACCGTGCCGATGATCGCCATGGCGTCGGCGTCTTTCCAGTATTCGGTTTTGTCGCTGTTCCCGATGATCAGGATGCTGTCGGGAATGTAGTAGGTGTCGATCGCGGCGAAGTCGGTGCCGGTATCGTGGGCGGTGTAGACCAGATAATCCCGGTGAAGGTCCGATGTCGAAGGCTCCTTCTGACACGCGCAGAACGCAACTGCAATGAGTGCGAACGCAAAGTAACGTAATTTTTTGACGTTCATGGTTGTTTAATTTTTTTGGTTTGCTGTCCCGACCATCGTTTCAAATTCCGTTCCCCGCGCGCGGGTTTCCCGGCGCAGGGCCCGAATCGCGCATAAAGAAACCGTTTTCGAAGCACGAAAAACCGGGACTCCCGTTTCGATTTCCGGGATAAAAAATAAAGCGATGCAAAGTAAAAGACAACCAATATTTGTACATTTTCTTTCCGAAGATCCGCATTACTGGAACAGCAAAAACAAGTAGTGATAAACTATGTTACGGTTTTCCAATCGTTACTTCGGGGCTGTGCATTATCAATGCATATAGGATTTATATTCAACTTATTGCACATTTATTCATCTTATTCTCAGACTCTGCTAAACTTATATTCGCACTCCTTAAACAACAAAGTCTATGCACAGCATATTCAATTCTACCTTAAAAGGAGCAAAGACAAGATCAGCCGATTATTTCCATTTATGAGATGTATTACAAGAAAAAACGGTCGAAACCGATCCGATAGGATAGTTAAACTGCCTCGTTGAACACAGCTTAAATCGACCACCTTAAGACAGCCGAAATTAACCCATCCAAAACGGAGCAAAATGACCTACCTTATGTGTTTTTAGGGAATCGGATTTCGTTAGCACCCAGAATCTGGAAATTACGCTCAATAAACCTTTATCGATACAAACATCCGTTTGTACATCGAGCATGTCGGTCTACACGCGATTGCCGAAATTTCGTGCATCTTGCACAACATACAACAAGTAGAACACTTTCAATCTGATCCCCTACCAAAGAGCAATACTGAATACATATCGAAGAGGCTCCGGAGGCCCTTAATCTCCGCACCGAAGCCCTTGAGGTTTTTCAAACATCGCTATTCTGCACCCAATCGCCGTGCCGGAACAACGGACAAGGGAATTGAAGTCCCTGAGCATTGAGATTCTGAGTCTCGCAAAACTGACTAAAGAATGGTTGTGAATATAAGGTCGGGGAGGGCATCGCCCAGCACTACAACAAGAAAAAGGCGGGCCGGGATGAAGCAAAAGTATTCTATTGGCAAAAAATACTGGAGCCGCTCGACAAATACGAACGTATGATGGAAAGACCTTATCTACAGGCTAACAAAGAACCCGCACACGGTATTCCACGTATTGCGGAATCCGCCATCAGAAAATAAACTGACCGATGAGTAACTCACCAGTCCTATACGTCTTCAAACATAAAGACATCAACAGAGAGTACCTGCACGTCGTTTCTTTGCGAATAGACAAGAGCGGCCGTAAGTTATCACACGATTATGCAGTCCGGCGATCGATGGAAATCCGTGCTCGTCGGAGCAAAAATACGGACTGCATCCGAGTATCAAGGGACGAAGGTAAACTATCCCGAAGGGAATGTCAAACAGCAAGTCTCAGCTCGAAGCGTTGAACGTCTTGTAACTATGCCGGCATTATTTACGAAATTATGTCCCCTGACAGGTACATGTCAGCACTCCGTTCAAGTCGAGCAAAATCAGCAAGAATGCATGAACAGCCAACAGCATTAAGAAGTCAATTTTCACGCATCATCGCTGGAAAAGAGATTTTTTCACCAGCCCCATAGGCATCTTTACCAACTAACCGAAAGAAGAAAAAACGTTCTCCGGTCAGCAACACCCCAAGCAGCATCACAAAGAGAAACACTCCCTATAACCGATGCCTGGTTCTGGCCGTTCTTGTTTTTCCATATATCCGATTGTTTTCGATTCGTTTGAGCCTGATCCCGACACCAAGTGTCGCCATTTCAGTCCGTTTTCCGAATCCCAGAAAGCAAGGGCGGCACACGAAGTCCCGCCCTGCCGTCATCTTCGACCACTTACTGTCCGTAATAGGCACCAACGCCGTGTTTACGGTTGAAATGCTTTTCGATCAGGTGGTCGTTCATCGTCAAATCGAGATTCAACGACAGCGATACGGCCGCAATGGCGGCGACCTCCTCCAAAACGACCGAATTACGGACGGCTTCACCGCACGTGGCACCCCACGTGAACGGACCGTGATTCTTGACGAGCACCCCAGGCGTATGACACGGATTCAGCCCTTCGAAGCGTTCAACGATGACCCGACCGGTATTCCGTTCATATTCCGATGCGATTTCCTCCGGATACATATCGCGCGTACAGGGAATTTCGCGGTAAAAATAATCGGCATGCGTCGTCCCGATATTCGGAATACAGAGTCCGGCCTGAGCCCAGGCCGTAGCATGTTTCGAATGGGTGTGAACGACAGCTCCGATCTCCCCGAACGATTTGTAGAGTTCGATATGCGTCGGGGTGTCCGACGAGGGCCGGTAATGCCCCTCGATCACTTTCCCAGCGAAATTGACAACTACCATATCTTCTGCGGCAAGTTCCTCGTAGGGCACCCCGCTCGGTTTGATCACGACCAGTCCGGATTCCCGGTCAACAGCAGAAACATTTCCCCACGTAAACAACACCAGACCGTGTTTTACCAAATCGAGATTCGCACGGAGCACCTCCTCTTTCAACTGTTCCAACATATGCAATAAAGAATAAAGCACCGCCGCCCTGCACACATCGCCGGGCGGCGGCGGTTGAACTATTCGACACTCATCGGCATATCAGGATGATTCGGCCCGAAATGCTTCAGAATAACCATGGGTTGGAACTTGCTGTGGTTCTCGATCACGACACCGTTTCTGGCGGCAGCTTCGCTGACGAAGTATTCATCATTGCTCGGCTGACCAAAGTGCAGCATGACCGAAGCTTCGGCATCATAGACGCCGAATTTACCATGTCCCTGGATAATGATGCATCCGTAGGCCGCCTCGTCCCTGACGATCGCTTTCTGTCCGGGAGCGATCGTAAGTTCCTTGGCGCCGACATAATCGTTGGCATAGGCGATCCACTTCTCAGTATACTTCTCGTTCGAATGGGAACATACCACCGGCGGACGGAAGAAATGCTTCCGGTAATGAGGATCGACGTTTTTCTCCCAGTCGAGCAGTCCCATAACGTATTCCAGATTCCTTTTTTTATCTTCCGGGCAGTTCTCCACCAAGAATTCGTAGTCGTACACTTCGTCCGAGGCAATGTTCTCGTACACGGAATTCACATCACTGTTCCACTGGGGTTCGTAGGTCAGATACGACCCCGGCGCATGGATCACTCCGGGAGGCGTATACCATCCCGTTCCAAGCTGGACGCGATAGGCCCGCGAAAGTTCCGTAATACGGTTATCTCCCTCCTCGTACATCATCAGACGTTCCATCACCTGTTCTTTCGTCACATCCGGATCAAAGCCGAAATACGTGGCCGGAAACGTTCCCGCATGATTGTTCATTTCGGGCGGGAAATAGTAGGATTCAGGTTTGCCCAGCCGTCCGACGGCTGCGGCGGTATCGAATCCTAAGTGTAAATGGTGGAACAAAGGCACTTCGTAATCGAAGAACTTTGAATACATCGGCCATCCGCCGTATTTCCGCATTAATTCGGCACCGACGAGCCGTTCGCCCAATTCCTCAACAGCAGCTTTAAGCGTAAACTTCCCGTCCATCCTCTCGTCGAAAGGAAGTACATAGCTCATTCCCTCGTCAGCCGGAGCCAGGGGCCCATTCATGGCAGGAATCACAGAGGAGAACCAACGCTCCTTGATCGCACCACGTTGCGTTCCAAGGGCATAATAATCGTCAGGATGCAGGCGGAGACGGTGCCCGGCCCGGCTAAAACGCCGAGGAACGAAGACAGGGATCAGCCGGAATATGCCACCCCCTTTTTCGAAAGTTTCTTGAATATTCATAAAATCAGTTATTAAGTGGTTTGACAAAAAAACGAACCGTATAATCTCTATACTGGCGCGGTTGCAGGCGAAGCAGCGTATTCCCGCGCTGTGCGGCAAGATTACCGATCGGATGGTGGGTTCCAGGCTCGAGGCCGACGACATACTCATCGCGTCCGAAATGGAGCCAGTTGGTCAGTGCAGGCAACTGCCCCTTATCGAAACTTAATTCCGCAGATAGGCCAATCTTCCGGTTGGTCAGACCACAACGCACCTTGTTGTCCGCAACCACAGTCGGATCGATGAACGCCACCGACTCTCCGGAACCCGCGTGTTCCTCGATCGGATTCCGGCAGACGCGAAACTCGGGCTCGTTCCGTTGATTGAAGATCGCATCATCCTGAGCGCCGCCGCGCGAACGCCACGCACCGTTCCAAACGATCTCCGTTCCGGCATCGACCAGCGGATAGCCGAAATTGAAATGATAGAGTAACTGATGGGGCTGCGGAGTATTTCCCAGATTCGTCACACGATCTTCAATCGTAAGGGCCGGAACGCCCAATTCGGCCCGGATCGTCCTCCGCAATTCGAAATGCCGCCCCAAAAACGACGATTGAACGACGCGCCCCGTAATGGACATTTCGTAATTCCCGGCCGGAACGTCCGGCTGCACAACGGACATGATTTCGGCCGGCAACACACCTATGCCTCCGTGCAGGCCGGCCTGCACACCTTCGAAAATCTCAGGAGGCCCCACATGATCGACGCCGCACGTATGGAGCAGACCGCCACCAAAACTCTTCAGCCAACCGCCGCCTTCCTGAGCATAATAATTGGGCGGCGTGATTCCCCGGTGGCTCAAAAACGCAAGCGAATAATCGTTGAAAAACGCATCTGCAATATCCATACACCGATCGAAAAGCACCTTGAAACGCAACCCGCCACCCGTATTCACCCATGCTACACGGCAGCCGTCCGAGGCCCCGCCGACGAGCGTCGCCAGCTCGATACCGCCCAGTTGGCGGTATGCCGCGACCTTACCTTCGCTTTCGCATATCACCCTTTTATCCATTGTCGCATACTTTATTCAGATCATGCAATTCACTCCACGCTGAGTCCAACGCCTCGATTACTCGCCGATACGCTGCATATTTCCGTTCATAGGCCACCGCATGGCGCGCGATCGGTTCGAAGCGCCGCTTCACACGGACCATCTCCCGGGCAGCGGCAGTTATTTCCGGATAGTCCCCCACAGCGACAGCCGCGGCGACGGCACAGCCCAAGGCTCCGGTCTCATTGACGCTCACTGTCTCCACCGGATGGTTCATCACGTCCGCAAACATCTGCGACCAAACGTCCGAACGGGCCACACCGCCCGCCAGGCGAATAGCCGCAACCGGCTCCCGCCGCGTTGCGAGCAATTTGTCAAAATGGTGGCGGTGGCTGAACGCGATGCCCTCGTAAACACTCCGGACGATATGGGCGCGCGTATGACGGTTCGAAATCCCGACGAACGCGGCCTGCGCCTCCGGATGCACATTGCTCGCCATAAGGAACGGCAGGAAGACGGGGCAAGGGTCTTCGGCACCGACGGAAGCAACCAGATCGTTGACAAGATCGTATACCGACTTTCCGTCCCGGTCCGCCTGTCGTTTCAACTCCGGAAGCAGCGTATTGACAAACCATTCGTTATTACCGGCCGAAGTCGGGCTGCACTCTTCAATCAGATAATGTTCCGGAAGGCAAAAAAACGAATTCATCATTACCCGCCCGTCCAACACGGGGCTTTCAGCAACATATTCATTGATGCTCCATGTCCCGGCGATCATGCACACACGGTTTTCATCGACTGCATCAACGGCCAAGGCACATGCGTCGATGTCGAACATTCCCCCGGCGACGGGCGTTCCCTCAACCAAGCCGGTAAGTGCCGCCGCCTCACGGGTTATGCGGCCGCACACCTCCGTCGACAAACGGAGCGGAGGCAGACTGTCCGCCAGCATCTCCAACCCGAAAAGCCGCAGCAATTCCATGTCGTAGCGACCGGTATGCAGATTTACGAGGTTAGTTCCCGAATAATCGGTTATCTCCCCGAACGCCTCGCCGGTAAGCCGGAAACGCACATAGTCCTTACATTCGAAAACCCAGCGGATTTCGTCGATGCACGCCGGCTCATGGTCCCGCAGCCAGGCTAACAGCGATACGGGCTGACAAGCCAGTATCTTCTGACACGACCGTTCAAACACCTCGCGGGCCGTTCCGTCCCGCTCCCAGCGAAGCGGATATTCCCACGCACGGTTATCCGTGGATATGATTCCGTTTCGAACCGGCCGGCCGTCTTTCCCCCAGAGGTAAAGCCCCTTACCGTGTCCGCAGCAGGCGATACAACGGACCTCCTGCGGATCGACGCCCGACTTACAGAGCAATTCGCGCAACACGAAGCAATTCGCATCCCACATCTCGTCCATGTCCCGCTCGCAGAACCCAGTCTTCGGCGTAAGCATCTTCGTCGCAACGGAGGCCACCGCAATCTCGTTGCCCGTCAGATCATAGAGAGCCGCCTTAGTGAGTGTGCCCCCATTGTCCAATCCGATATAATACTTCATAATCGCAATGTATTTTCATCCGCACACGACTCCCGGTATTTTCGATGCAGGAAATCCAGTGTACGCCGTATTTCCGCTACGTCGTCGCCCGTCGTTCCGGTCCACATCTCGAGCAGAAACGGCCCGCAATAGTTCAGTTCCCGGATCAGTCGGAAAAAACCAGCGAAATCAACACAGCCGCTCCCGAAAGGAACGCCCCGGAACTGTCCCGGACACTCGGCGGACACGGCGAGCGTCTCCTTCAGATGGATGGCGACCATACTCGACCGCCCCTTACGCAATTCCGCCCCGACATCATTACCCCACGCCGTCAGGTTGCCTATATCCGGATAAACCTTATAATAAGGCGAGGCGATCCGATCCTCGTAGATGAGATGTTTGGAAATGGAGTTCATGAATGGAGTGTCCATGATCTCCATGCCCAGCATCACCTGATAGCGTTCGGCAAGCCGCGCCGCCCATTCCATTCCTTCCGCGAAAGCCGCCCGGCTACTCTCGGTCGATGATTCATAATAAACATCATACCCGGCGAGCTGAATAACCCGTATCCCAACGGAATCCGCAAATTCGACGGCTTTTCGCATAATCTCACGGGCTTTGTCCCGCACCCGCGCATCCGCGCTTCCGAACGGAAAACGGCGGTGTGCGCTCAGACACATCGAACGCAAAGGCATCCACTCGTCGGTTATCGCACGACGCAGCGACCTTTTCCGGGCCTCGTCCCAATACAAACGCCCCAAACGTTCATCGGTCTCATCAATGGAGATCTCCACATAGTCGAATCCCAGTTGCCGCGCTACCGCCAGCCGGTCGGGCCATCCCAACTCAGCGGGAAGCGCTTTTTCGTACAAACCCAGAAGATGATCGTAAAACATAGCGACTGAGAATCAAGATCAACCGATAAACTCTTTTTCGATCTGTTCGAGCGATTTACCCTTGGTCTCGATGATATACTTATATACAAACCAGACGCAGCAGACGCACATCACCGCATAGATGAGGAAAGTAAAGCCGCTGCCAAGGTTGTCCTTCAGAATCGGGAAGGTAAACGAAACAAGAAAGTTGGCCGCCCACATCGCCAAAATCGAAAATGACACGGCATGGCTGCGAATCCGGTTCGGGAATATCTCACCCAACAAAACCCACACGATCGGCCCCAACGAGAGGGCGAAGAATGCCAAATAACCCATCATCAGCACCAAGGGCAGCATTCCGACGAAGTTGTCGGTAAAGTAGGCCATCGAGATGCTGAACAGAAAAACACCCATGCCGGCAGGCCCGATCAACATCAACTTGCGGCGGCCGACCTTATCGACGATCAGCATCGAAATGGTTACGAATACGAGATTCACGAGTCCCATGATCATTGTGTTGAACAATGCGGAATCGTTGGCCATACCCGTAGACTTGAACACCTCCGGCGCATAGTACATCATGACGTTTATGCCGGTGACCTGCTGGAAAACCGAAAGCATGATGCCGATCATCAACAGCTTGACCATTTTACCCCGAAACAGTTCAGAGAACCGCCCCTCGACACCGTGCGCCACGGAGTGTTCGATGGCCTTGACTTCGGCATCGGCCTCCTCGCAGCCGCTCAGGCGGACGATCGCATTCCGGGCTTTTTCCGTCTCCCCGTTCGTCACCAGCCAACGCGGGCTCTCCGGAACAAAGAACATAAACAGCAGAAAAACGACCGACGGCAACACCATGACGCCGATCATCCACCGCCAGTTGTTCACTCCGTCGAAACTCATCAGGAAATTATTAGAAATAAATGCGGACGCTTGTCCCGTAAACACAGCCAGTTGATTGAGCGACACCATCCGTCCGCGGTGCTTGGCCGGCGAAACCTCCGAAATGTAAAGCGGAGAGAGCATCGATGCCGCCCCCACGGCGAATCCGGCGATCATCCGGCATACGATGAATACGACATAGGTATGCGCCAGCGCACAGCCGAGCGTGGAGAGCAGGAACACGACGGCCGTAAATATCAGCATCTTCTTCCGGCCGTAAACCTGGCACGGTTTGCCGATAAGCCCGGCGCCGAACATACAGCCGATCAAAATGCAACCGACAGCCCATCCGGTTTCGACGGGCGAGAGGTCGAACACCTCCGGGGTTTTGATAAAGACAATAGCTCCAGAAATCACCGACGTATCGAATCCGAACAAGAAACCGCCAACGGCAGCGACAAGACAGACGAAAAACAGATATACATTACTTTTCATAATCGGTTCAGGTTAGTTTGATGCGGTAGGTTTACAGGATTCCTTTTTTCAATATGATATTCGCATAGCGAGCCTTTTCCCCCGTCGCCACGACGGCATACGCCCTGCGGGTACGTTCGTAGAACGTAAACCGATCAATCACCTCAAATTCGGAGAAATGCGGATTGTCCCGCCCGACGATCCCGGCATACACAGGCCACAGTTCCGGGGCATAGTCGTCCCCCTCGACCACCGCCATCAACGCAGCGGGCTTACTGACAAAATCGTCCAGCGGGAAAAGCGCCATGACGGCTTCCAAAACTTCGACGGCACCGAGTCCGTCGGCGCGCACGAGGCGCTGTGCATTCGACGCAGCGGGAAAATTGGCATCCGCGATCACAATTTCATCTCCGTGCCCCATCTCCATCAGAATCTTCAAGAGTTCGGGAGAGAGGATTCGAGGTACTCCTTTCAGCATAGCAATTCGTATTTATTGAATGAATTTTCTCCGATTCCGAGCTATAAAGCATTCGGCATATATGTTTGCACATACAAATATAAAGCTATTCGATAGGATAATTTTAGCCTATTTTAATATATTCCTGTACAATATTAATCAGAATACATTCCTTTTTTATATATTTGTCTGAACAACCTATTCGGCCATGAAACCAAACCTCGAAATCGTACCGTTGTACGAAACGAAACTGCTGATTAAAAAGGAATACCTGAAGTTTATGAACATAAACTGGCATATCCACCCCGAATACGAGTTGGTACTCATCTCATCGAACGGCGGAATGGAATATATCGGCAGTTACAGCAAACCAATCAACGGGACAGAATTGCTGTTGCTGGGCCCCAACATCCCCCATATGTGGTATACGAACAACAACGATCCAGCCTCCGACAACGACTATCAGATCGTCATACAGTTTCCCCAGGACATATTCAACGGGATTCTATTCACCACACGGCCGTTCGACCACATCGGCACAATGCTTCAACAAGCGGAACTGGGTCTCAGTTTCCCGTCGGCAAATATCGCCGAAATAAGCCGGAAACTTAACGCCATGCTGACGATGGACAACTTCAACAAAAGCCTTGCACTCCTGGAGTTGCTTCATCTATTGACGAAATCAGCCGACACCGAGGTCCTGTCAACCTACGGATTTAACGAAATTCACAACAACAACAGCATAAAACGCATGTATGACATATACCAATATATAAATACCAATTTCAAAAAGGGAATCAGCCTCGAAGAGATCGCCAAGATAGCGTGTATGACACCCCAGGCCCTGTGCAAATATTTCAAACAGAAAACTCAGAAAACGCTGCTGGAATTTGTGACTGAAATCAGAATCGGCCACGCCTGCCAGCTGCTGATTCACGGCGATTACAATATCATTCAGGTATGCTACGAAAGCGGCTATAACAACCTTTCGAATTTCAACCGTTACTTCAAGAAGATCGTCAAGATGACACCGGCGGAATATAAAAAAAAGATGCGACAGCACGCCGTCAGCAACCCCGAACGGGACAAGTCCGTCTGAAATTTCCGCCCCGCACAAATCAAAACTGTATGCACAGTTCCAGGGTCAGTTTATTCTGCAACAAACGATTGGAACTCAAATCCGAAGGTTTTTCGCGAAACAGAAACTTCTCGTAATTCACCCGCAGTTCCGATACCATGATGCGTTCGATCAGCCCCAGGTTCAGCCCGAAAGTCATCCTACTGCCGGAAAACGCATCCAGCGAGGCCCGCTCCTGGTTCTGAAATACAATGCCGGAACCGACATCCCACCGCAACGCCGGAGCCACGTATTTGAAAAGCATTGTCTTCCGTTTGAAGGGAAACGCGTAGATACCCTGCACATATCCCACGCGCATCGCTGTTGCCTCAGCCCCATCGAACCACCGTGCTCCGCCCTCGACCTCGAAATACATCCGCTCATGCGCATAATAAGCTCCGCAAGCCATCATCCGCACTCGCTGGCGGAACCGCGTTTCAACGACCTCGCCCTCAGCCGAAAGTTCGCGACGATCCAGCGTCCCCAGCCAACCGTCGTAGTACCATCCCTTGCAATGAATCCCGTCCATCCGCCGCCCGTACTCCAGACGCACGGCATAACTGAATTTGTCCGACCATTCGGGACTGTTCATGCCCGCCCCGTTAAAAACGCCGAAAGCGACCCGCCACGGGAGCGACCCGCCACGGAAAGTGTACCCCATCTGTAATCCGATATCGCGCCACCCCTGTATACGAACGGAAGCCGTCCGATCGTAGTGTACGGCATAATGCGTCGGAAGAAACTTGATCAAAAACGAACGGTTGACGAAGAAATAAGGATTAACACTTCGATCCAAATCGGCCCGCTGCTGACCGAACACGAACTCGAATTGCCCGGGTTTCACCACGACATAGGTATCGAGGATCGTAATATGGCCGTTGTCGTTAAAATCCAGAAAAAACCGGTAGGAAACCAGCGGACTTACGTAGCCATTGAAGCGCAGGCGGGCATTGCGCACCGCAAACCGGGCGTCGTCACCGTTGACATTCCATTCGAACCGCGCTTTCACCTCGCCGTTCAACGTGGGTAGATACCTTTTCCAAGCTCCCTCATCATTCGCTTTTTCCACCGGCTTCTCGTCCGACGTCACCGACGCCGATAAACCGGAAACCGGCCAGATGGCTAAGCCAAGCGGCCATGCAACACATAGGATCAATCTCGGGATCATCTCTCTCTTTTATGGCGATTACACACGTTTCTCGCCGCTGCGAAAAGCAACGGATCACAAAAAAAGGAACCGTAGTCCGATGCGATCGCATCGGCAAGCTACGGTTCCCGTCCTGTCGGGCGCAGCATGGAGCGGCTCCCGCTCTCCGTTACCGCTCGATAATCACGACCGCCCCCTGAGGTTCGATCGTCACTTCATTTTCGAACGGCACCGGATCGGGATGCTCCGGGGAAACCAGCATCAGCCGCTCCCGCGGAACGTTGCCCAGGTCGATCGCCGCCTTGCGGGCCTGCTCCGTATTCTTGTTGAGAACGACCACGGCGCGTTTGCCGTTGCTTTTCCGATTCAGCACCGAATAGAGGATGTCCTCACCTGCAACCTCTGCACCGAACGTGCTGTTGTAAACGACATTCCACAACTGATCCTTATAACGGCGACGCAGGTCATCGACCTTCTTACCGTACTCCATCATCCGCGGAAACTCGCCAAGACGGCCCTTGAAGTTCCGGGGTTCGTAACAAAGACTGTACTTGTTCATCAGGCACATATTAATGCGGTTCTTGTCGAGGTGATCGGTGAAATAAGCCACGATCGGCAATTCCGGATCGATATAGCGCATGAGAGGCGTATGGTCCACCGGCTGACGGGTGTAGGTAGCGTAGTACTGCCCCTGAATATCGTAGGAACCTTCGCCCGTCATGACGAAATCCGGATTGTATTTGCGCGTCAATTCCAGAAATTCCCGGGCCAGCAGATTATCGCCGCGGTAAATATAGCTGGCGACCTTGTGACCATGGTCAGGATTGTAGCAGAGATGAGTTCCGGCGTGATGCTGGTTCTCGTCGTAGTTCATGCCATCGGCACCTAAGTCGATGCACTTCTTGAACTCCTCGCAAATCAACTTCCGGCAGTCGTCATCGAGGTAGCAGAGCACCCCGAAACGTCGGTTGTTGAAACTCGTCAGCTGGGTGTAGGTGTTGTAGCGATAGCCGCCTGCCATGCGATACTCACCATCCTCGTCGGTCACGATGTAATTTTTGAACGTATCGAACCAAGGTGCGGTCATCTCGATCCAGGTGAACTTGGTGAAAAGAATGATCTTCACACCCAGTGCCTGACACGCGGCGATGGCCTTCCTGAATTCTTCGGTCGTTCCGAGCCGGGGATCCACGTCATGTACCGGCATGCCACGGTCCTGACCGCCCCAGTTCCAACCCGTAATCTGAAGTGCATCGACTCCGTATTTCCTGCACTCCTCAGCATAGCTCACCAAGTCCTTGATCTTGAAATTGATTCTCGATTCTGAACTGTTGATCTGAAGCTGCTGCCACGAATTGACATCCTCGAGCCAGGCCGCACGATGGGGCGCCACGAACCACGTAGCCCGCCAGGTTTTGTAAATATCGGCCGCCGCCTGCCAATCGCCGCAGAAAGGTTGCACCACGACCTCAGTCATTCGATAACGCTCGCCGGGAGCAACGAAAATGTGACGGGTCGCACGGGCTTGGTATCTCAGTTTCGCCCGGTCCGCATAATGCAACGCACCCATAACCGTACCGAGCGACTCATTGTACTCGGCCGTCGGCGTAACTTCGTAATTGAGCCGAATATACTCGTTCATTTCAGGATCCTTGCAACTGATATAAATTCCCTGCCGGTCCGAACCGATGGTCGCAAAGGCCTGCTCGGGCAGATTACAACCACCGACATAATACCCGGCGAGCCGGGGATAGAGTTCAACCGTGGACAGTGCCGTATAGGAAAGCGTCCTGAAATGCAGCCGGTCATCGGGATCAGGCAGCGAAATTCCGCCGATCATCGGCCAGTTGAGAGTCTCGACCCGGCAATCGCTGTCATTCATCACGGTGCCGGAAAATACCAGTCCGTCCCGGAGGTCATAGCGTACCGTACCGGTGAACTCGATGTCCAGTACCTGTCCGGAGTTGTTGAGCTTCAGATGCGACCACCTGAAAACGACACTGTCCCGATAGACCATGCACTCCGGTCGCTGTTGCGCCCTACCGCTGACAACCGACTTCGATCCATCCGGACGCAACACAGTCATGTCAAACGACATTCCGGAACCCTCCGGGATGATGTTCCACCCCGTTTTCCGGTTGATCAGCGTTTCGAGCGCCCCAGTCTCCCGATTGACGCCCGCAAAGAAAGATGCGTTTTCGAAACATTGCAGCGGTTGTCCGCACAGCGGCAACATTCCCGCCAGCATACAAAAAAACGATATGGCCATTCCTTTCATAATGCCTGCTCTGTTATTGATTTTCTATGGCTACCACAACCGAAAGCTGCGGAATCTCGAACTTTCCGGTCACCGTTCTCACTTCGGGCTCTTCGGGCGAGGCAATGCCTACGGAACCCGAACCGGACCCGGCAAATGCCACCGACACGGGAAGGACCCGCTCCGTATCCTCATTCACCAGCACGACGGCCCGTCGTCCGGTTTTACTACGATATACGGCATACGAATCACAGCCTATCACCTCCACTTCATCGCGATCCGTCATCTCTGCATCCCACAGATATTCGCGTAGCTGCATACGGAATCGTTCGACCGCATTCACGTATTTCACAACATTGGGGTAGGAGGCCAAGGAATTGGTACGGAACAAGGCGCCGTAGCAGACGACATATTGGTTCTTGACGCACGTATTCACATCCGCACGCGCCGAACGGACATCGATTGGCGCCACGATGGCCAAGCCGGGATTCAGATAGCGCAGCGCTTCACGCTTTTCCAGTTGGGGCAGCACCATGAAATCGAAATAGTCGCCCTGAACATCGTACAAATAATTACCGCCGACCTTAAATGCAGCGTCGGTCCGCTTCGCACGCTCCGCAAACGCCGCATCGGTCCGCACCATGGCCGGAGCCGTATACTGCGGCGCCACGTGCCCGTGCCGGGGATCATGGCAGAAAATGGTCTTTATGCGAATCGGCACGTCAGTGCATACCGCACCGTCGGCCTTCAGATTGCGGAACGTCTGATCGTAGGACTCTTCAACGAGTGCCTGCGTGCGATCGCACAGCGGACACATAATGAACTTGTTGTAATAATAGCCATAGGGATCGGCAACGATCAACTTCTGAAGTTCCGTCTTGTACTGAAGCGAATGAGAGTCCGCCCGCAGGAAATCAGTTTCAAGAATCACCCGGACGCCGAGTTTCCGACATTCGGCGATTGCCTCGTCGTAACCCGCCCGGGTCTCCGCCAACCGATTGTCCCCGCTCTTGTACCAATTCGAGACCAACAACACGCCTACGCCGTTGTCGATGGCATCGCGCGCCTGAGCGACGAGATCGCGGGGATCGGCCGCGCTGATTCTCCGCCACGTCCGGATTTCGGCAGGCCAGCCGGTATCGGCCTTGGACGCATTGCGCACGACATCGACACCCTTGTACCAAGAACCGCTGTAAAACGTGAGGCACACGGGATCAAGTTCAGACACGGTCCCCTTCGGGGCGTAGAACACCCGATTGGCCTTGAAAATAATCCTGACATCCTGCCCATCGACAGTATCTCCCTCCGGATTGAGGTATGCAACCTCATATCCCGGAGCCAGTTCGAACGAGCCGATCACGAACTGGCGCACCTCCCGGGTCGAGTGGACGACAAAACCCTGCTGATCGTTACGCATCATGATGTACGAATCGTTGGGCAGATAGGCCATCGAAGTGGGATATTCAACGCCCCAATAGCCGTGCTCGCTCGGAAAACGCGGATAAAGCGACTTGACGTAATTCTTCGTATCGAGAAAGAAATCGTGCCGTTTATCCGGGAGAGCAACCTCACCCAGATACGGCCACGCCACATATTCCACGACAAAATCGCTGTTGTTGACCACACAGCCGTCGAAGACGAGTCCACGGTCCGAAAGCGTCGCTGTGGCCGTAAACGCAATGTCCAGTGTCTTCCGGTTAGCGGGACTGTACAACTTCTTCCAAGTAAACGACACGGAATTGCCCGACCGGCTTACGACGGGAGCCTTCTGGTCGATCCCGTCAATGTTGTTGAACCGCACCTCCTTTTCGAACGGAACGGCATTGCCCTCGATCGGCACGAGCATCTGAAATGACTGTCCCAAATGTTTCCGTCGAACGACATCCCAGGAATTCATCTTGTCGGTCAACTGCACCAGCGCCCCGTTTCTGCAATCGAACACGGCTTTGATCCGTGCGTCCTCCAGAACGACGGTTTTCTGCGCGAACAGATCGGTTACGGCAAACAACAGGAAAAAATAAATCAAGATTCTTTTCATAATCGAAAAACTTTTATGGCAATTATACGTCCATGTATTAAGTTTTTGCATGGAATTCAGATTCGACCGCAGAGACTCGCGGCCTCTACCCACGGGTAGGCCATCCCACCCGAAAGAGAGGCTCCGACACGCTGACGACAGTAAATTCCAAACAAATGAACGCTGGTGCGCCAAAGTATATAGCCGCTTTTTTAGAAAGGCCGTGGAGGAAAATCGGATCGGTCTCCTCCACGGCCAGTCGCTCACTCAGTCGGAGCCGAAATATTGAAAGTCATCAGCACCTGCACCTTATTTTCCAGCACCTCGAGACCCGTCACGTCGATCCGGATCGGAAGCGCGTATTTCTCCGGAACGTTATAGGCGCCGCAAAGTCGGTAAATCGCCGAAGGGTCATACTCGACCGCAAACGGAGCATTAATGTCGTCCGCTGTCAGCGAAAACTTTGTCTGCACCAGCTTATAGCACGATTCGGGCAACATCTCGAATGAAGTGCCGTTAGCTTCGTTATAATCTGCAAGGTATTGCGGATCAATGCTGTACACAACCTCGCAGGACGATGCCAGCAGTCCGCTTTTCGTCGCCCAAGCCGAAGCCGAGGCCGTCGTCTGATCGGCCGTAGCACGATACTCCTGTACACCTGACTTAACCAAATAGACCTTACTCGGCATCAGGCCGTCTTCCCGATTATCGATGCAAGACGTACCCACAAAGAGGCCGAGACACAGAGCAAAATATAATATCTTTTTCATATCGCTTCTATTTTAACGTTTTACCAACCGGGGGCCTGTTCGATTCTGCGGTTCTTGTTCAATTCGTTCATGTTGATCGGCCACAAGTAGTTCTTGTCCTCCCAAATACGGGCATTGGGACCGCCGTACTGCGAATGAATGCGCTTGTAGAACGAGAATTCGCCCTTGGCTGCCTGCGTCGCATTCTGAGGACGGCCCATCGGAGAGTTGGTGGTCGAATAGATATTCATGCCCCAGCAGTCCGTGTTAGTAATATCGCATACCTGCCAACGACGGTTACTGAAAAAACGATCGCCCTGGAGCGCCAACTCGACCATGCGCTCGTGGCGCAGATACTTGCGCGCCTCCATCTTATCCGTTTTGACGGCAGGATAGACCTCCTCGATATTCGGTACGCCGGCACGCGCGCGAATCCGATTCCAATAGGTCCAGATGTCGGCATTGCTCAAGTCGCCCACCTCAATCAACGCCTCGACGTAGTTCAGGTAGATTTCATTGAGGCGGATGATCGGATAGACCATCGGCTGGCCCCATCCGGCAGCAGTCCCGAGCGTGGGGTTGATGTCGCGCGTCGTGTATTTGCGCTGGCAATAGCCCGTCGAACTGCATCGGATCTTACCGCCCGAATAGGTGAAGTTCAACTCCGCATAATTGTTCGCTCCGTAATTAGGCAACAACTCTTTGATCGGCGCATTACCCGAGGGAACACCGTAAGCGTAATCCAGCTGATTATAGGCGATGTCAATGTAGAAACGCGGCTCACGGTTCCTATACATCTTGGCGATCGATCGGCCGCGGTTCGAAGCGCCGTCGAACGGGTGTACGAAGCCATTGAAATAACCAGCCAACTTGTCGGATTCCGCAACCGGATAATCGTTGGGAATCTCGAAATAGTAGTCGTCATTATCCACCTTTTGCCCGGTCGGGTCTTTCACCACACGCGGATCTTTGATCGGAAACTCGCCGCCGTTCGTACACTCGACACCGGCGATCACGCTGCCGTAGGAGCCTCTCTTCGTGGCGTCACGGTAACCGGTGATCGGGTAGACGCCATTCGCCATGGCGTAAGCGTCCACCAAACGCTGCGAGGGATTGAATCCGCCCCAACAGTTGTTGCGGATATTGACCGAAAGACAACGCTGGAACCAAGCCTGGTCGCTGATCGTACGCCCGAGAATGGTTTCAGGATTGTACTTCACGGCGAACGCATCGTAGAGCGACTTATAGGGATTGATTTCGTCACCGTCGCGCACGATCGTCAGTTGGTAATCCGTTCCGCCGTAGGTCGCCGCACAGTCGATCACAGCCTTGGCGGCATCAGCCGCCAACTGCCATTTGGACGCATCGTAGGTCGTCGGAACGAGTTCCTCACCGGACTCCACGCTCGTCCAACCCTCGAAAAGGGATTTCTTCTCGTTGGGGTTCATCAACTGGCTGGCCGAGAAAAGCAGAACCTGCGATTTGATGGCCAGCGCGGCACCGGGCGTGAAACGGCCCGTTTCCGCAGCGGTCATGACCGGCTTCAGCTTCGGGGCGACGGCATCCAACTCGTCGCAAACGAACTTCACGCAATCCTCCCAAGTGTTGCGGCTAGGATAGGTCTTCAGGTAGTCGGAATTAGGGTCGGTCACATCCCAATCGGTCGGAACCAGCACCACTGGACCGTACATACGCATAAGCTGCCAATAGCAATAAGCCCGCATACAACGCGCTTCATTGTAATAGAAGTCGCGCTCCTCAGCCGTCATATCGTCGCACAGATGGATGTAATGCATGAAATACGACGCCTCGCGAATGCCCTTATACAAGCGCTCCCATTTGTCGTAAGGCACGGCGCTCGTGTTCCAGGAGTTGTTGTTGATCTTATTGACATCGTGGTTGAATCCGTTGTCGGCCTCATCCGAAGCGAACACCCAGGGTTCTCCCTCGACTCCGTTTGCGGAGCCCTGGGTCGGTTTAGGCATGAAACTGTACACACGGGCCACATATTGCATGGCCGTGGCCTTTTTGGAAAAAATCTGTTCGGGAGTGGTGGGAATGTCCAGCGGCTGCATATCGAGGAAACTCTCGCACGAACCCAGCATCAACGCTGCACTCAGAGATACTATACTGATAAGCTTTTTCATAACTGTCTTCTTTCGGTTGATAAGGTATGGGATCAGAATGTCAGGTTCAGTCCGAGGCTGTAAATGCGCGACGGGGGATATGCGCTGCCGTCGTAGCGTCCATCCTTATCCGTGACGCCGTTACCGATTTCCGGATCGAACAACTTGAATCCGGAGAAGGTCAGCAGGTTGAAGCCCGAAACGTAAACCCGTGCGTTGGCGATATTCACCTTCCTGAGGAAGCGCTGCGGCAGGCTGTAACCGATGGTGGCGTTCTTCAGACGCAGATAGGACATGTCACGCTGCCAGAACGTCGAACGGTACTGATGGTTGTTGACACTCTTGACCTCGGAAATACGCGGGAAAGCGGCATAGGGATTCGGATTGTCAAGGGTCCACGACTGGTCGTACACCTCCTTGTAAAATCCCGACATATGAGGATCGCCCGACGAGAAAGGCATCACGGCCGGACCATCGAGGAACATCGTCACATGACCCACACCCTGGAAGAAGACCGAAAAATCGAAATTCTTCCACTGCACCGAAGCACCGAAACCGTAGGTGATCTCGGGTAACCACGAACGGCCGATGGGCACATAGTCGTTCTCGTCGATCTGTCCGTCGCCGTTCACGTCGCGGTATTTGATGTCGCCGACACGGACCAGTCCCGAGGGAACGGGGCTGTTATCGATCTCCTCCTGCGTCCGGAACAGTCCTTCAGCGATCAGACCCGTCTGCTGTCCGATCGGTTTACCGCGCATGTCGCGGTAAGGATAGATCGCCGGAGCCTCCGCATTCTCGATGACTTCGGAACGGTTGAACGTAAAGTTGCCGCGCAGCGAGACCGTGACCTCGCCGAACTGCCGGGTGCCGTTCATATCCACGTCGAAGCCGCGATTCTTGGTCTCGCCGTAGTTGAGCCACGGTGTCGTATTGAGACCCCAGGCCGACGACATCTGTCCGTATTGCAGGAAAATGCCGGTACGGTGATCCTCGAAATAGCTGGCCTGAATATCCACGAAACGGAAGAGCGAAAGCTCCATGCCGACATCCAGTTTGGTAGATTTCTCCCAGCCTACGCTCGGGTTAGCGAAATCGTCGTAACGCAGCCCGTTATAGGTATTATAGGTCCCGTTACCGAACATATACGAACCCTCCGAAGTAAACGAACCGTTGTAAATAAAACGGCGGTTACCTCCGATGTTGTCATTACCCACGGTACCGTACGAAGCCCGTATCTTGAGTTTGTTGACCACATTCTGCAAGGGCTCGAAGAAGTTTTCCTCCGAAATCAGCCAGCCGCCTGCAATCGACGGGAAGAAACCGAAACGCTTGCCCGGCGAGAAGTTCTCCGAACCGTTGTAACCGAAATTACCCTCGATGAAGTAGCGGTTGTCATAGCCATAGGTCAAACGCCCGGCGATACCCTGCGTACGGTAAGGAATCGACTTGTTGATATCCGCAGCCTGCACGTCCTTCCGCGATTTGAGGTTAAACAGGAAGAGGGCACCGACCGTATGCTTGCCGAAATCGCGATTGTAGGTCAGCGAGGTCTCCAGATAGAATGTCTTGCTGCCAGAACTACTCTTGCTGTAGCCCATGGCACTCGCACCGTCGCGTACACGCTCAAGGATCAGCTCGCCCTGGTCGTCGCGGCCCGTGGCGATGAACATTTCGGGTTCGTGCTTATAATTGAGCCGCGAGGTGTTCACAGCGTCCCACGAGAATTTCGCATCGAACACCAATCCTTTAGTAATGATGTCGCTGAAATCCTGTGTCAGGCCGACCAGCGACTGCGCGTTGCTGGTGTAGTATTCGCGGAAACCCGACTGCGTGATCAGGTTGTAGGGATTGCTGCCGACCGACGAACCTTTCGTCACGGCGAGCGCACCGTTGGAGTAACGCATCGGCACAGTATTAGGGCTGATACTGTAAGCGCTCTTCCAAATGGTGGCCATATCCTCGTTCGGGGTCACCTTAGTCTCGTAGATCGTTGACAGATTGACTTTCAGCGTCGTCGATTTAGTGACCTTGATGTCCACGTTTGAACGGAAATTAAACTTGTTATAGCGGATATTGGTATCGTAGCGGTTCAGATCATCGACCTTGTAGATACCGCCCTCGTGGTAGTAGGCTCCCGAGACGTAGTAGTTGATCACGTCGCCGCCGCCGCTCACGCTCGCGTTGATCTTCTGGTTGGAAGTGACGTTCTTGAACAGACCATCCATCCAGTCAACGTTCGGATACAGGTCGCGGTCCTCGCCGCTCCGATACATATTCACCGTATACTCGTCGTAATAGTCGTTACCGTGGTTGATGCGATAGTCGGAGTTGTAGGCGTCGGCCAGTTCCATCGAGTTGACGAACTCGGGAATCTTGGTCGGCTGGACCAGTCCGGCCTCCATGTTGAGCGTGACCTTCGGCGCACCCTTGCTACCTTTCTTAGTTGTAATGAGCATAACGCCGTTGGCACCGCGCACACCGTAAAGAGCCGTCGCCGTAGCGTCCTTGAGTACCGAGAAACTCTCGATATCGTTGACATCGACCAGATCGAGGCTCCGCTCGATACCATCGACGAGCACCAGCGGCGCACGGGACTCGCTGTTGAGCGAGCTGATACCGCGAATCCAGAACTGCGACCCTTCGCCCGGCTCACCGGAGGTCTGCACCGAAACCACGCCGGCTACCTGCCCCGCGAGGCTGGTACTGAGCTGCGAGGTCGGCAGTTTGAGATCCTTGACCTTGGGAGTCGAGATCGCACCGACGATGCTCTCCTTCTTCTGCTTGCCGAATGCGACCACGACCACGTCGCCGATCTGCTGCGCCGACTCCACCAGCGCAAAATCAATGACCGTGCTGCTGCCGACGATCCGCTCCTGTTGGTCGTAGCCGATAAACGAGCAAACCAGCACCTCCGTTTTGCCAGAAACATACGACAGCTGATAGGTTCCGTCCAGCCCCGATGTCACGCCCACCGTACCATCCTTAACATAGATGCTGGCACCGACGATCGGCTGCTTGGTCCGGGCATCGATCACCGTCCCCGACACCGTCATCTTCGATGAGGTTTGGGCCACCGCACACTGCGGATAGCCCGACAGCAACATGGCTGCGAAGACGCATAGTACGCCCATCGCCAACCGCTGCCCTGTTGACTTGAAATCTAAATGTTTCATAAGGTTGTATTTGGGTTAATATTTAGGTAACATTCGTTAAAACGTATCCGCGTCATCTGCCTTTCGGAGCAGACGGAGTGCGACGATCAGAGAAACGGTATTTCAACCGAGAGTTCCTTCACCGTATTCTTTTGATTCTTCACCCATATCCAGGAGCAGTTGTCGCTTTGCTCAAGCGTGAATTCCGAAGGATTCTCCGCCATCTTGGGGAACGGTCCGAACCTGATGTCAACGGCATCGAACTTCTCGGCTCCGCTGATCTTCAGAGTACATTTACCCAACCACCGTTCATGACGAAACGTCAAGTCGATACGCCTGATCACTCCGTTCTTGTCGGCCACGGGCAGATCCCGGCACTCCATCGTATCCCAAAGCCACGGGAGGCGCGGCATGACGACGAGTTTCCCGTCTTCGCATTTCACGCCGATAACCAAACTGAACGCCTTGATGATCTCCGATTCCTGGACGAGGTTTCCTTCGTCGCTGGGATTCTCCATGATCTCCCGCCGGCCGTTCTTATGGGTTCCGAACGTATGGTCAAGCCCGGTCTCGTAATTCTCGTAGCTGAAGCATTCGTTCATCAGAAACGGATTGCGCTCATGCGACATCTGTTCGATCACGCCACCGTCATAGCCCAAGCGGGCGATACCTTCCAGACATTTCGAATAGGTGTTCACGTCGTCGGCCATCAGAGCGGCCTGCGTAAAGAAGCCCTGGCCGTAGCCGCACATCGTCTCGTCATGACGTCCGCCCATCCCCGTCCAACCGGAGTTGCTCACGAACCCGTATTTCCGGAAATACTCGCCCTTGGCCATCCAATGCCGCAATAGGGCGTAACTTTCCCGGTGGACCTTCTCGAAATAGCCTTCGATCCGGCTGCGTCCCGCGTCATAATCTTGAATGTAGGGCAGTTGGCGCGTCCAATGCCAAATCGGCCATGCCGTTCCATCCCAGTCAGACAGGTCGTACGCCACACCCGTGCGGCTATCGAATCCATTGAACCAGCAGCCTTTCGGCGCATAGCTTATTTTGCCGTCAGAGACCAGCGTGGAAAGGGCTTTCCCTATCTCCGTATGCAGGCGCCGGGTCCGTTCAGCCAGGGCATGTTCGCCCGAAACCTCCGCCATCTCCGTAATCATCTCCAGCGAAACATACATCCCGTAGTTGCCGAAAACGCTATAAACCGTATATTTCGCACTCGGATTGCCGGACAGCTCCGAAATCGAGGGCAACAGCCCCCCGTAAGGCGACACCCGAATCAGCGAATCGACCCAACCGACTACCGGCTGAATACCGTCGCAGAACTCCCGGCCCAGTGCCTTGTCCCGGCCGTTGACCTTCCAGGCCGAACAAATCGCCGACAGAATCCAGGCGTTACCGTCCAGTTCGGCCGCATTGTGAGGAATATACGGACGATGAATTTCACGTCCCCAATGATCCTTCAGGTTGATATGAGCGAGGAAATAGCGTGCGACCAGCTTCGCGTCGTCGGCAAATCCGAAACGGGCGAGCTCCATGACGCCGCGCCCACAGTCCCGCGCCCACATCTGCTTATAATAGTTAGGTCTGCTGAGCGTATCGGTCGAAGTGTGGAAAAATCCCGCCCCGAAACGGGGATTGTCCCCGTACTCCAGTTTGCTATGCATATCCTTGAGCGTCTCGGCAAATATCGCAGATGCCTGCGCAGCAAACTGGTCTCCAGCGAAACGAACACGAGGTACGACCACACTCCCCCGCGACACCGGATTACTCTTGGCGAACGCGACCGTCGAAAAACAGACGGAGAACAGCACAACCCATATCATCTTTTTCATCGCATTCCGATTTTAAGATTTCACACACTCACTTACGGCAGCACCTTGATCGCCTGTCTACCGGATTTCAACCCCTCGCTCACCGCCGTCACGCGAATTTCACCCGGCATATCAGTTGCCTGGAGCACCAGCAAGGTTTTGCCCATAAATGCCTTGCTTGACGTGGATTTGGCTTGATTGAGGTCGAGAATATCTCCGTTCTCCACGCCCAGCAGCTTATACGGTCCTTCGATCTCGAATTCGACAAGGTTATCGGCTTGGGGCACAAGATTGCCTTTGGCGTCAACGATATCCACGGTCAAGTAGATAACATCACGCCGATTGGCACGAACCTCCCGGCGATCGGCGGTCAGTTTTACTGCCGTGGGAGCCGATGCCGTTGAGACGCTTTTGCGGGCGGTTTCCCGACCGTTTTCATAGGCCACGGCTGTCAGCGTTCCGGTCTTGTAAGGCACGAGCCAGACGATTTGCAGCACGTCGGGGTCCATCGGTTTGCGGCCGAGCGATTTGCCGTCGAACAGCAATTCGGCTTCGTCACCGTTCGTGTAGACCACGACCGGAATTTCCACACCCTCCTTACCCGGGTGGGTCCAGTGCGGCAGCAGGTGAACCATCGGTTCGTCGGACCAGAAGCTCTGGTAGAGATAATAGTGGTCTTTGGGAAAATCGGCCATGTCGATGATGCCGTAATTGTTCGTACGCGCGGGCCACCCCCACGACTCACCAAGGTAGTCGAAGGCCGTCCAGCGGAATTCACCGATAAAGAAGTAGTTGTCACGGGTCTGTATCCACTGGTCACGGCAACTGATCTTGCGCGTCTGGTTGTCGTAGCTGGAAGCGTAACGCAGATCGATTCCTGTGAATACCTCCTCCTGCGTGAGGTCGGGAATTGGATAGAGTTTGCTGAGATCGGAAGCTCCCGTTTCCTGACCCGATTTGTCAGGTTCGTCCCAGGGCATGTAGGAGGTTTTGGTGCGGTAGACGCCGCGGGTCTGGCGCGTGTGGGGGATCTCCGTGCCAACCGCCAGTTTATCGGGCTGCGCGGCATGGAAGTTCGCCAGATCAAAACAGCCTTCGCCATTGGCGTTGAATCCCGCGATGTCGAGGTAATCGCCCAATGCCCATGCCTGTGTGGTCGGACGTGTGGAATCCATGCGGTGGAACGTGTCGTTGATGAGTTTCTGCCAGTAAATATGGTTCTCGAAACGCCACACCTCATTGCCCATACACCACATAACCACACACGGATGGTTGCGGTCACGACGAATGAAGTCGCACAAGTCCCGCTGCCACCAGTCGAGGAAGTAATAGCTGTAATCATAGCGCGCCTTTCCGTTGCGGGTCCACTGCGCCCAGCCGTCCCAAGGTTCATCCATGACCATGAATCCCATTTCATCGCACAGCCGGTAGAAAGTCGGGGAGTAGGGATAGTGCGAGGTGCGAATGGCATTGCAGCCCATTTCCTTGAGCATCGTGAGGCGTTTGCGCCACGTGTCGTCGGGCAACGCAATGCCGAAAGGACCCGTATTCTGATGCAGGCAGACTCCTTTCATTTTGGTATTTACCCCATTGAGACGAAATCCGAACGCGGGATCGTACTCAATCTTGCGAATACCGAAACGGGTCGGATATTCGTCGTAAATTTTGCCGCCGCGCTCGACAATCGTTTTAAGCGTATAAAGTTCCGGGGTTTCCGGCGCCCAAAGCCGGGGCGACGCCACTTCAAGCTGCCCCTTGACGGTGTTCTTGCCGCTAACGAGCTTCGCCCGCTCCGAGGTACGAGCCACTTCACGACCGTCGCCGTCCAAAACGACGGACGTAATCCGGGCGTAGGTCTCCGGCAGACGGTTATCGATCTCCGCCTCGAACGCCACCAGCGCACGATCACGGCCCACTTCGGGCGTCGTGACATAGGTCCCGTCCTTTTCGACACGGATTTTATCCGTGATAACTAAGTTGACATGGCGGTAAATGCCACTGCCCGTGTACCAGCGGGCGCTGGGCTGTAACGAATTGTCAACCTTCACGGTTAAAATATTCTTTCCTTTCTTCAGGTGCGGTGTGAGTTCGTAGAACAAACTTAAGTAGCCGTTCGGACGATACCCGATCTGCTCGCCGTTGATCCAGACGGTACTTTTCATATAAACACCGTCAAAATCGACGAAGACGAGTTTGCCCTCCCAGTCGTCTCTCCATTCGATCTCTTTCTTATACCAGCCGATTCCGGCGGGAAGATGGCCGTTGGCCCGGTGTCCCGGCACATCCTTGTCGTAGGCTTGTTCGATACTCCAGTCATGGGGCACGTCAAGCAAGCGCCAGGAAGTGTAATCGACGGCCTCGGCACCGTTTTTCAAATCGCCGAGGTGAAAATACCAATCGAAATCAATGTTTTCCACCATCCGGAGGGGGGGGGTAGCGGCGGCAACTGACCCGGCTCCTGCGAACCAGACCGCGAATAACAAGAGGCACTTGCGGATAAGCGTACTCATATTTGGCATTTTTAGGTTAGTGTATCGAAAAATTATTATATGTATGTACAAATATACATAATAAAATCAAACAAAATAATTTTTCTCATTTTTTCCAGTAATTGAACAGTGCATTTCCCACATATAATTCGCTCATTTGAGAAAATGCACCCAATATGTTCACAAAATTAGCGCATCCTATCAACATAATCTAAACCGATTTTAATATAATCTAATACTATTTTATCCAAAAAACAAGATTCCATTTCCCGACTATGATTAAAAGTAGGAACATTTCAAAATAACCGAAATTCGAACTATATTATATTGCAATAAAATAACAATCAAATAATTATTTATTCAAAAAAATATTTTCGAGAAGATTCATTTTTCAAGAAAAAATCACTATGTTTGTACATTATAAACAGAATACAAACATAATATATAAACAAGATGTATCCAAATCAGACACCTGTGACTACACCATCGCAATAAACCGAGACTCCGTTCCGCCCGGAACCGGCAACCCCGAACATCGCTGAAAAACGAACAAAACAGATCATCTATCAAACACAATAAATCAACCAACGGAATGAAACGATTGCTATTGTTTATGCTCGTGCTGGGACTGAGTCTGCCCGGCGCCGCTCAAGAGCCCGATCCCCGGGTAAAAAAAGTTCATGCGATCTTCAAGACACATCTCGACATCGGTTTTACGGAACTGAGTTCGAAGATGGAACAACGCTACATCGACGAATTCATCCCGAAGGCGATCGCCGTCGCCGAACAGTTGCGCCGTGAGGGTGCAGACGAACGCTATGTATGGACGACCGGTTCGTGGCTGATC
>ERZ857969.1600-NODE-1600-length-30245-cov-5.202517_pt1 | contig 30245 bp, 30 predicted proteins | sample MGYA00519864_ERZ857969 | MGnify/ENA primary metagenome ERZ857969 (study PRJEB31778, sample SAMEA3449382) | human gut metagenome | biome: human gut; feature: human-associated habitat; material: faeces | place: United Kingdom | collected 2010/2012 ... | reverse complement strand
AGTCCCAACTGGCTGTTGGGTACTGAAACCCTACACTTATATATTAGGAGGAGGTAAGTATATGTTTTACGATAATATAAGTTTAACTAATAAGGAAAAACTATTAAAGAGTATTCCTAAATTTGAGGAAGAAAGAATATTTTATTTCCGACATGAAAAAGGTAATAAAAAAAGTTTTGCTATTGTAAACGGAAAGACTCAAGAAATGGTTATGAATGGAGAAGCATGGGAAATACTTAAGCTATGCAATGGAGAAAGGACAGTAGAACAAATCAAAGAAGATTTTGCAACAAGATATTCATATATGAATCCTACGGCTGATTTTCTTAAAGATGTTGTGGTTACATTGTTTGCATTTGATAAATTATGGGCTTTGTCATGGGGAAAAGGAGGATCACCATTTATGGTAAACGGAACTATAAAATTAAATGAAAAATATGATTTGATTTGGGCAACTGAAGATGACATTAGGGAAATATTTGCTGCATATAAAATGTATGCAGATAATACAGAATATACATATCATAATTGCCCAGCAAATAGGAATAAAGGATTGAGTGATTACCAAAAAGAAACTGTACTAAGGAGCAAGATGTTTTATTATAAAGAGGATTTTTTTGTGTTAAAAGATAGAGAAGGAAATGTAATGGGAATAACATCTATATCCAATAATCACCCAGAAACGGATATATTAGAAATTACAACATTATTAGTTCCAGAAGAAATATTGGAACAAGTACTTATAGGGTGTGAACAACTATTGAAGAGTTTGTATCCATTTAATATTTCTAAGTTGAGAATTAAAACGATAGGTTCAGATTTAGAAATGTTGGAAAAGCAGTTGTTTAATTGTGGGTTTAAAAAGGTTTCACAGTTAATGGATGAGTATGGAAAAGGAAATGACTTAATTATTTATGATTGGACAGTATGAGCATTAGAGAGGTATATATATGAATAGAAATATAGACTTTACAGTAGGACCATATCAGTTAGCTTTAGATATAACAAACAAATGTAATTTAAGATGTTTGCATTGTTACAATGCAAGTGGTGAAAACAGAGTAATGGAACATGAATTATCTGATGATGAGGTGATTAAATTTGTTAAAGATATTTTGCCTATGAAATTGTTGAATTTTTGTTTTTGTGGCGGAGAAACATTATTGAGAAAAGAACTTATCTGCAAATGTATAAAAATGTTAAGTAATTGCGGAGTCAGGACAGCAATAGTAACCAATGGCATTTTGGCATCAGAAAGTGTTATACGAGATTTATATCATTCGGGATTGAATAGCATACAGTTTAGCGTAGATGGTGCTAAAGCGGAGAGCCATGATAAATTAAGAAATAAGACAGGCGTTTATGACAGCGTGTTTAGAGCCATAGATATTGTTAGAAAGTATGATATGGAAATGTCGATTGCATTTACACCAACATCATTTAACATAGAGGAGTTGGAAGAATTACATACAAAATTAGAGTCAATGTCTTTTAATAATAAAATTGAGTTACGTGTACAGCCACTTATGCCATTAGGACGTGGGAATAAAAATTTAGAGAATATTTGTCCTACAGATATTCAATATAGAAAATTGGTAAACACAATTAATACGATTAATGCACGTAACCCAAGTATTAAAATTGTATGGGGAGATCCTGTTGATCATTTAATACGTTTTCCGGAACATACAGAACTACCGATGTATTATATAAGTATTCGTGCAAATGGAGATATTGTTACAAGCCCTTACCTGCCATTAGTTGTTGGAAACATCAGAAATCATAGTATTGAAGAGTACTGGAATGGTGGTTTATATGAATTATGGAAGAAAAAGATTCCTTGTTATATGGCAGCATTTATTAAATCAGTTGGAGACATGGGGAGAATCACAGAAAAATTTCCTGCTACGTTCATGGATGATATTTACATTGATATGTTAGAAAAGGATTTGGATGATTTGAGTCTTTTACCCAATAATTGAGATATATGATAGAGTGTTTTATCATACGTGAGTATTTTGATAAAACAAATATTTATGAAAGGAGGAAACCGTATGGGCGAGGATATGAATGGATATCAGCCACCGGTAGTGGAAGGTTTGGATGGTGATGACAGTAGTGGAGTTTCAACTTATGGTACAGAATGGGTATGGGAAACATATTATGTTACCTATGTTAACGGAGCTGTAGCTGGAGATACGGTTATCATTACAATTAATATTTAAGCCTAAACTATGGTAGCATTGAGGATTTTAGTATTTTTAAATACTAAAATCCTCTCTTAAATTATTTAAAGGAGCATTCTAATAGTGGAAGATATTATTTTAAAATGTGAAAGAATCGAAAAAAAGTATAGTAAAACAAAAGCTTTAGATAATATAAATTTATCAATATATACAGGCCATATTTATGCACTGATTGGAGAGAATGGTGCTGGAAAAACAACTCTCATGAGAATTATATCGGGACTTATTGGATCTGATAATGGAAAAATGGAGTTAAAAAGCAAAAATATAGGTGCTTTGATAGAAAAACCAGCGTTTTATCCGGGGCTTACGGCAAAAGAAAATATAAAAATTATAAGTTTGATGAGAAGCACTTTGATAGAAAAAGAAATTGTGGAGCTTGCAATGAAATTTGGAATTTGGGAAAATCATAAAAAAGTAAAAAATTATTCACTAGGCATGAAGCAAAAATTAGGTATTATCCTTGCTTTAATTGGGAAACCACAATTATTGGTATTAGATGAGCCATTAAATGGGTTAGATCCTAAAAGTACTATTCAGATACGAAAACTTTTAAGTGATTTAAGAGAAAAAGGTATTACAATTTTAATTTCAAGCCACATATTAGATGAATTATTTAGGGTAGCCACAGATTATATTTTTATATCCCAAGGGACTATTAAGAAGAATTTTACGTATGAGGAAATTGTTCATAAATATCCGGATAAGATGCCAGAAGAAATATATTTAGATATATTGGAGGAATGAGTATATGTTAGATGCTATCAGAAGCGAGCAATATAAAACACGCCACACAAAAATTTTTACTATACTCTGTGTGGGAGCATTAGTATTAGGAGTAATTACAGTTTATATGAATCATTCTATGTATATGGCGGGAAAGATAAAGGAGTTGTCAGGGGAAAATGCACTAAAAAGTGGTATGAGTAATATTAGTGTTGCAATAATCTTGTGTTCTATATTTTTGGATGTTAATTTAGGTAGCGAGTTTCAAAACAGAACATTACAATTAAGTGCATCTTTTGGCAATAATAGAAAAATAATTTTTGTCAGTAAAGGGATAGTTAATATTTTTTATAGTGTTATTTTATCTTTTTTATATCCAATGGTATTAACATGTGTAACAACCATGCTTTATGGATGGACGAATGATACTTTTTCATTTGGAATGATATTTTTAAAACTATTGGTTACTATTCTATTGGAAATTACTATATTTCTTATGTGTTTTGGAGTGGAATTTATAATGGAGGGATCCAAAGCTGGACTGTTATTTAATGTATTGGTAATAGGGATTGGTTTTCCTATATTACAATCATTAGGAGAAAAAATAAATCTTATTAAGAGAATTTTAGAAGTTACACCTATAGGTTATTTAGATGTTTGGGTAAAACAAGATATTGATATTAACTTTATTGCTAAAATATTGATAATTGTAGTAGTGTGGAGTATTTCTACATTGAGTTTATCGTATATAATATTTAAAAGACGTGATTTGAAGTGAAAGGGGTAATTATATGAAAAGGAAGGATAAGTTTACAGTAGTATCTATTATTGTAACGATAGTTTGTATACTTGTTAGTATAATATTTTTCTTTTTGGTTCCTAATAAAATATCAATTCAGTGGAGTGCAGCAGAACCCAGTAATATAGTTAGTAAGACATATATTTTTATTATGCCAATCATCTCTGTGCTTACCCTCAGCATAGGAAAAAAAATATTTAGGTTTGTTGTATATAAATATTTCCAAAGAGAAAATGAGAAATTTATTTCGTATTTGAACATGTATTTTAATATAGTTTTTTTGACATGTGAATTGTATGTTATTGCGTATGTTTATGGAGTCCGTTTAACTATTAGTTCGATAATACTTGCAGAAATAGTTATTGGGGCTGCTGTAGGAATAAAGATATTAAAAAGGAGATAATTTATGAAAGTTTTAATAGTTGCGTTACCACAAAAGATAAGTAAAAATCAATTTGAACCTTTGGAATTAGCACCGATGGCAATTTATCTTTTGGCTTCTATATTAATGAAAAATAAACATGAAGTAAGCATAATTGATCCTTGCGAATTTATCCAGTATGAACACAAGGGGGATATAGAGGAATTATGCGCTCAGTATATAATGAAAAAAATTTCTAGTAAAGATATACAGTTGATTGCGTTTTCAGTCAATTCTTTTAATTGGTCTAATACAAAGGTTATTATCCAACGAATAGCGGATAATTTTCCAGACGTTAAAATAGCATTGGGTGGGTTGCACCCATCAATATTTGATAAACATGTTTTAGAATCATCAGATGCCCATATAGTTATGCGTGGTGAGGGTGAAAAGATTATTGTGAATTTATGCAATGCTCTTGAGTATAATATGACATTAGAGGGTGTTAAAGGTATTACTTATAAACTGAATGGTAATGTGTTACGAAATGAAGATGAAATAGAACTAACAGTCGAAGAAATGGAAAATACACCGTATCCAGCATATGAATTATTACCTTCATCCAATCCATATACACAGTTGCCGGTAGAAACTTCTAGAGGGTGTCGTTTTAGTTGCGCTTTTTGTTCCATACCCCATAGGAGAAACTGGAGAGGTTTATCTGTTGAGCATGTAATTAAACGTGTTAAGCATGCACTGCAGTTTAAAGATAACATAAATAGAGGGACTAGATTACTATTCGTAGATGATTGTTTTACGGCAAATGGAGAAAGAGCTATTAATGTTTTTAAAAAGTTGCATCGTTTGTATGGTTATACCGAAAAGGTATTTATCGAAGCAAGAGTTACTGATATATTAAAGAATCAAATATTACAGAATATACCACTGCAAATGGTTTCATCTATGCAAATAGGTGTAGAATGTGGGTATAATGAAGGATTGAAAAAAATAAGAAAGGGGTTAACGGTAGAGCAACTTTTTAGTGCTTTAGAAATTTTAAAACAGTATCAATTTGATAAGCATTGTTTTCTTTCCTTTATTATAGGATTTCCATGGGAAACAATGGAAATGATCAATAAAACACTAGATACGATTGAATTAATATGTACAAAATATAAAATAGTGTGTAATTTGAATTGGTTATTATTGTTGCCTTCAGATTTATGGTGGGAAAAGGAAGATTTTAATATACATATTGAAGAAGATATGTTTGATAATTTATTATGGTATGCCAACAGTGATTATTTCTTTACAACACATCCGCTAATTAGCATGGAGGATATTATACAGGTTGAGAAGCGAATAGGGGCAATGCAAAGACAAGGAGGAACTGTAGCATATAGAAGAAGGATAGGAAATGAGGAAGATTATATAGAACCATCAGCATGCAGCGAATAAGGTGAAATTTTTTATATTAAGCTTTTATTTATTCAAGAACATAGAATTCTTAAGAATAGAAATATTCAAGGAACTCTATGTTCTTGCAATGGAGGGGGAAACGTTTTAACATGTTTAATTACTAAAAATGATAAGATGAAGAGTTAATCATCTTAAAGCACATTTAGAGAGAAATAAGTTTCCAAGTATTCTCGATGTTATAGTTTTGTAATTATTTAGTAGAACTCACTCAAGAAGTTATTAGTCTGTCTTTTTCTCGAACTTTTTGAGTTCTTCAATTTCTTTTTCTAATTTCTCAATTTTTTCTTTTAGCTCATTAGAAACACACTCATTCTTGTTTTTCTGAGGATCAATGCTTGAGAGAAAATCGGGAATAATACAAGCATCAAAAATGAAAAGAAAGGCAGTATATAATTGGATGATTAATTTAAGAGTGGGTTGATTGAAATCTGCAAGAGCCAGACAGGATGCAAACCATAAGCTGGCAAAAAAACTCATTTTCTTCAAATATTGTTTTCCGTGTTTATCAAGTATTAAAATCATTACTATGAATGCAAAACTTATAGCAAACCCTATTATTTGTAAAAAAAGTATAAACTCATTATCTGTCAAGTATTCTGACGAAATCAGAAGTACAAACATAAGAATGGTTATCCCCATCATGAATGGCCATTTTTTCAATGCATTGTACATTGCTTTTAATTGTTCTGCCACACTTTTAAATTCCTTAGGCATATCTAATTCTTTCACTCCGTTAGTCATTTGAAATAATAGGTAAAATTAGAGAAATCTCCCCTATTTTGTAAAGAAATTATTGGTTTTCAACTATCATATTATAGCAAATAAATATAAATAGAACAAGATGTGGTATTTGGAAACTTATAACTACTGTAAAAGGTACAATTGGGAAAATCAATTTTTATAGGCACTCATTTTAATATAGAGAATGAGTGCCTATATGGAAAATGTCGATTTTATTTTGGGAAAAACTTATTTAAAGTTTCCAGTGTCCCCTTTGCAGAAAATCCCCATAGTATGCTGCTAAGAGCGTTAATAGCAGCCTGCCTCCTTCGGTAGTACGTCCGGTAGGAGATACTGGGAACGTGCTTTTCCAACTCTTCCAGGATTTCCTCTGTGTTTTTCAGTTCATGGGGAGACAGAAAGGCGTAATATAATATCCAGTAATATTCTTCCCCATGTTTATGATTTTTCCGGAGCAGATCCACAGAAGAGAGAAGCAGCTTTATCATTTTGTTACTGCGGGCAATGCTTTTTGCCCATTCTTCAATCTGGCTGTCTCCCAGATCTGCTCCTGCAGCATAGATGGAATCTAGAAATTCGTCTACACTGGTGTTGTATTCCAGTTGGAATTGAATTTCCACCTGCCGGACAGCAACCATAAGGCTATAAGTAGAATCCCGGTAACAACGGAGCAGTTTATAGGTATCATGGTACAGCGGATTATTTTCTACTTCAGCAGAAACAGGGTGGTGATTTTTCTTTGCCATTATACAACCCCTCCTTTCAACAGAACTTCTGGGATTTCAGTGAAGGCAGGTAAGGTATGCTGCAGAGGCGGAGTATGCCCTGGGACGTTGGTGACGGCGTGATTTTCCGGTTTTAGTTTTAATTCAAACTGATAGGCTGCTTTCCCCCAGGGGCAGATAATACGTAGTGAATATAGATATATACTATCCTTGCAGGCTGATAAAGGAGATAATATATACTTTGTTTTGGGGCATCTACAACAAGAAATGCCTTGTATTTCCAGTATTTCAGCGACTTTGCGAACAATGGCTTTGATGTGTGATTCTGGAACGCAGGAGCCTTCCTGTGAAACGATGATTTGTTCGTCAGTAATAGATTCTGAAACGCATTCAGAATTGTTTTTAACAGGCAAGGTGTCTTCGGGTATATGTATTGGCAGTTGCATTTTCATGGCAACTTCCTCCTTATCAATCATGACATCACTGATATTAAACATAACGGACAGATAATTACGTAGATATACCATGCTGCCATGTTTCCCGGAATAGGAAATCAGTGTGATCATGTCGGTATCTTCAAGTTTTTTAAGCAGACGGGACACAGAAGATTTCGACTGTTTCCAACGTCTGGCAAGTTCCTGATAACTGAACAAGGGATTTCCAGTCTGATTGCGAAAATATACTACCGGACCGGCATCAGAGCCTTGCACAGATGGATCATTATAGACTGCATGAATCCAAAGATCCAAAAGAGCATCCATTTCCGAACATTTTCCTAGTCCGATTAGTTTATGAACATCTGCGATTGGAAAAAAGAAAAACCCGATGTCTTTTTTGCATGGGTAATTATGGGAAAGGGCAGTATTATCTTTTGGCCAGTCTTTGATCTTGTATTGGATAATCTTATTTTTTTCGTGTAGTGAGTAGGTTAGAAGGTTTTGCTCTACCAGGGTATCCAGTATGGATATAACCTGGTGCTGGAATTTTTGGCGGAAGTGAATCTGTAGTTCTTTAAGAGAACAGATCCATTCTCCAGGAACAACTTTGTAAGTAAGGTGTTCGATGTTCCGATAAGAGGAACTGTAATTTGCATAAGAACATAAAATGAGAAAATAAAAAAGACAGGAACCTCCGTTGGTACGGATGCTTCTGTCTTTCATAAGGGTTTGTATAAATTCCCGGTAAATCCGGCAGCGTGGAAAATCCACAATTTGTTTTAATTCTAATTGATAATTCACGATAAACCTCCATATAATATTGTAGTTGTAGTAAAATAATTGTAGACGAAAGATACTAAAATGTTTATAATATGCCCATAGGGGTGCTAAGTGGCATAGATTTGGCACAGTAAAATACCTGATATGGCATGAAAGCAACATGAAAATTAGGGTGGATATAAGGTGGACAGTTTGGAAAACCTTAGAGTTTTAGAGGGTTCCGAGGTTTTTTTCCGGGGTCTGCAACACCCTGATCACCAGTTCAAATCTGGTTGTCGCCTTGAATTAAAGTTCTGAAATCAAATTGATTTCAGAACTTTTTTTGTGCTAGTATGAAAAGTTCTGTTGAAAAGGAAGACTGGACAAAGTGTGGATTTTCGCTTATAACTACATCAGATATGCAGTGACGGGCAATAAGTTTGTATCAAATGGCAGTAAAGGCATGCTTTAATTTCTCATTGCTGATATTAGTTTATAGATCCCGACATGTTTGAATAAATGATAAGGAGGATGAACGATAAAATGATAAAAATAGATTTGATCACCGGATTTCTTGGTGCAGGAAAGACAACCTTTATAAGAAAATGTGCAAAATATCTGATGGACAGTGGAAAAAATATTGGTATTCTGGAAAATGATTTTGGTGCAGTCAATGTAGATATGATGATGCTTCAGGATCTGATGGGCGATCAGTGCGAGCTGGAAATGATCTCTGGTGGATGTGATCCGGAAACACATCGCAGAAGATTCAAAACAAAACTGATCTCCATGGGAATGTGTGGATATGACCGGATTCTGGTTGAGCCGTCCGGCATTTTTGATGTGGATGAATTTTTTGATATTCTGCACGAAGAGCCTCTGGATCGCTGGTATGAACCGGGCAGCGTCATTACGATCGTGGATGCAAATCTGGAAGAAGAGATGTCGGAAGAAGAAAATTATATTCTTGCGAGCGAAGCAGCCAGTGCAGGCAAGATTGTTTTCAGCAAAATAGGTAAAAATCTGAAAACAGAAAAAGAGGCACAAATGGAAGAAAAAGAATCTATTGCAAAGGCAGAAGAATCGATTTCCAAAGTGCTTGCACATATCAACATTGCATTAAAACAAATCAAATGTGAGCGTGTGATAGAGGAAAAAGATTGTCTGTGTAAAAATTGGGATACGCTGACAAAAGCAGATTTCCAGGATCTGATGTCAGCCGGCTATACACCGGAAAATTATCAGAAGCTGGATTTTGAGCAGGATTCCGTTTTTGAATCCCTGTACTTTTTGAATAAAAAAATCAGCGTGGAAAATATGAAAAAAGCGGCGGAAGAGCTTTTTCAAAATCCGGACTGCGGGCATATTTTCAGAATCAAAGGATTCTTAAATACCAACTACAAAGAAGAAGTAATGATGGAAAATAAAATGGAAGATGAAATGGAAAAAGTAGATAAACCAAGAATCACAAAAGCAGAGTCCTGGAAAGAATTTAATGCGACACGCAAAAATATCAGCATCCAGCCGGTAAAAGAAGGACAGGAAGTGCTGATTATGATTGGGGCAGGGCTGAAACAGGAGAAGATAGAAGAATGCCTGGAGAGGCATTGCACAGAAGGGTTTGAGAAATAAATAAGAAGTTGTCGGTGGTTTCATGGCAGGCGTAAAGAATTGAAATACCGAGTGTTTTGTTAAGATGCTGTCAAAAGCTCCTGACCTGCCAGAGGTTGTTTAAGCGGGAATTGTTTTTCAGACGCAATGTTTTCTACTTATCTCTAATCCATTGTTTTTACATTATATTTTCAAAATGTAAATATAATGTAAAAGTGAAATCAGAGGTATTGTTTTTTGATAAATTGTGGAGTATAAAGAAATTACAAATACTTCAGGCTGCATGAACGTAAGTGATGCCTGATATGCGATTCTGGACAGGGAAAGGGTGGTTTTATGAAAAAGAAATTTTTGAAACTGTTCACGTCGGTTGCAATGCTGACTCTTGTGTTCTGTCTCCATCAGAATGTCCGGGCAGAGGATATTGCACAGCCAACGGAAAAGGATGTCTACATCCATCACGATGATGGAGAGGACTATGTAGCCAATCGCTATGAAAGAGCGATCGTGGTAGACCGTGTGGTATATCAGTATCTTCCGGAGAAAGACAGTTACCGGATCGTAGCATTTGATGATAATGACGAAGAATTTCCGGAAGGCATTACTTTTAAGCCTCGTTCGGAAGTAAGAGGCAAACCGGTCACAGGAATTTACATTGATGGAGAAGAGGACGGACCGAGCTATCTTACACGGCTCAATTTAGTACTCCCGGATTCTGTAAAAGATATTGAAATCAGCGGTGCAAGTTTTGGCTCTATTACATTACCGAAGTCTCCGACTATCACACCGGGAATGATATCCGAAGGTGATGTTGAGCAGATTATTATTCCGGCAGGAACTACAAATGTGAGCGGGATCAATGATATTTGGAAACTCCGAAAGATGGAGCTTCCGTCTTCAACAAAGAAAATCGGAAAATATTTTTTGGGAAACAGTCCGGATCTGAGAACCGTATACATTCCGGAAGGAGTTACCGAGATTGGTGCAGAAGCATTTTCCGGATGTCCGAAACTTGAAATTTATATCCCGGCAAGTGTAAAGAAGATCGGTAAAAATGCATTTAAGAAAACGGATCAGTACGGACAGGTAAAAATGATCTATTGTGCCAACAATTCTGCCGCACATAAGTATGCGAAGAAAAATCATCTTCCATATACGATCGTAGATCCGGTGAAAACTTCTTACAAAGCGACAGACCTGTCACTGAGCACAAAGCGGATCAGTATGCCGATCGGTGCAAAGAAGAGAGTGCTTTATCAGGTAACGCCGGTTTATGCTGCCAAACGTAATGTAAAATTCAGCAGCAGCAATTCCAAAGTGGTATCTGTAAATGCAAAGGGTATGATGACGGCAAAGAAAAACGGAAAAGCAACGATCACCGTTCAGTTAAAGAGCGGAAGCAAAAAGAAAGTAAAACTGAAAGTCGTTGTCCAGCCTCGGGCTCCGTATTTTTCAGCAGACAGCGTTCCAAATAAAAATACAACAGTATTTACATGGGATAAATCCGGAGGCGAAGAAGGCTATGAGATCAGCTGTTCCGATACGAAAAACGGAACCTACAAAGTCATCAAAAAAGTGACCGGCAAAACAAAGATCACATTCAAGGCATCAACAAAGAAATATTACAAAATCCGTGCCTGGTATAGAACGGCAAAAGGAAAGAAGTATTACAGTGATTATTCAGAGGCTGTATATCACCTGGGACATATGTGGTTCTGAGATTAAGATTCTGAAAAAATAGATATTTTATGATGCCAGGGTGCTATGTGCCAGTGGCACATGTTTAGCACCGACCGAAGCGGAGCGTAGAAAGGATTGTGGGAGTGCAACGCACGGAACAATCCGTAGGCATCATAGTTGGAGACTTTTGACACCCATATCATTTTATTGAAAGGCTGCAATCGTAAAAGGTTGCAGCCTTTTGCACTTGACAGAAATACGTGGAGCATTTATACTATTGTTAATACAAATAAAAAATATTAATAATAAATATGTAAAAATTTCAAATTATAAATAAAATGACAAAAAAGAACAGGAAAAGATATGACACTTAACCTTGGTTCGCTTTGTATAGCGATTTTATGGAACAGTATTTTTATTGGAATTGTTTTCTGGATGGGAAAAAAGAAAATTTACACGACGCGAAAGGGGATTCATCTGACACTGATGTTTTACTTACTTGGGGTTGTCAGGATGATATTTCCCATTGACTTTCGACCATCTATAGGGATTCAAGTATCAAAAGGAATATTTCCGATTATAAATAATGTAATAGGTCTTGAAAAACACAATTTATGGGGAAGACAGTTTACAATAGCAAATGCTCTGGCAGCGATCTGGCTGATTGTCGCAGTGTTTTTAATGTTACGTTATTTTGTGAAATACCAGGAGATGCGTCGCATTTTTCAAAAGTATTCCACAGAAGCAAATGAGCAGTACCAATCAGTTCTTAGCAGAATCACACAGGAAAAAAAGATTAAAAAGAAAATAGCGGTATATCAGAATCCGGGGATTACTATTCCTTGTGCGGAAGGTGTATTCCGGTGGAATATTTATCTTCCGGACTACGATTATTCGGAAGAAGAATTATATTATGCTTTGCTCCATGAATGTACACATTTCACAAATGGAGATCTGTACATAAAATGGCTGACGCAGCTCTGTCGTTGTCTTTGCTGGTGGAATCCACTGGTTTACAAAATGCAGGATACATTGGAAAAAAATCTGGAAATCCGGTGTGATCTTACTGTGACCGAAAAACTCAGTCAGAAAGAGCAGTTAAGTTATCTTGGAACTATCGTTAAGACCTTGAAAAATGCACAGAAAAAAAGAGGCAGCGGTGTTTTGTACGGAGTCCATCTGGCAGATAAAAATGGAGAAGAGTTAAAAGAACGATTTGAGATTATCTGCAAAAATCAGGATAAAAAAACAGGACGAAATCAAAAGAGAAAATATATGGTATATTTTTTCCTTATGATTGTTCTTTCATATACGGTGGTTATACAGCCAGCTTATGATCCGCCGGAAGATGAGATTATAACAGAAGAAGGTATGGAAGAACTTACTCCGGATAATACCTATGTTCAAAAAGAGGGAGATAAATATTATATGATATATAAAAACGATAAAGATGAGATATCGAAGGAAGATGCAGAAGAAATGAAAATGAGTGGATTTGAGGTGAAAGAAAATGAAGAGAAATAAGGTGGAAAGTATATTGTTGATTGCAGTGCTGGCTCTCAGTATACAGACAGGGAGTTATAGTGCAGCAATAACCGATAGAGAGCTGGATCAATATTATGCAAAGAACATTCAAGAGAAAAGCACAGATGTTATTGTATGGAAGTATCGGGTATGGAATGGAAAGAAGCAGAAAAGGAGGTGGAATGTAACAAAAAGTAGATGGGAAGATCCAGCATGGAAAGACGTATGACGGACAGCGTGTAGCAAACAGAAGAGAAAAGGAGAAGAACTATGGCAAATAAAAAGGGAGATACAACAAGGATTCAGGCAGTTCCAGATGTAAATAAATGTACAAATCTGGGATGTTATTCTATGAAAGAAAGGGAAGCATATGCAGTAAAGACACGCAAAGATCAAATGCTCAGTACCATATATTATTTTCCAGATTTTCAAAAACCGTATACTAAAACATTTAAGGTAGAGAAGGGGGCACTGGGACACGGAAATGGTATGTGTTGTGCAGAGAAATATATATTTTTGGGCTGCTGGGTAAAAGATCCGGATAAAAGTGGAAGAGAGCAGCAGAATTATTTGATTCGTGTCAAGTATGGAAAATTGACGGATAATCTGACAAATGGAATTAACATTAGCGTTCCAGAAGCCACAGGAGCTATTGCTTTTTACAAAAAAAGCCATTTGATTATCAAAGTGAAATCTCGAAATGGATATTTGACTTTTATGATGGGTAAGATATTAATCAATGAAAAAGGAACGGCTGGAAGATTTGATACTCTTTGGACATTTTATGTAAAGAACACAACGGGTTTTTCAAGGGGACAGGATATCTATTACGATGCACAGACAGATTGTTTGTTTATACCGCAATGTAATAATGCTAATAATGTAAATAAAATTATGGTAGTAAATCTGTCCGGCGAATCAGAAACATATAAAGGAAATAAACTGTATACTCCACAGGATATTATTACGGTTGATAAGCAGAAAGACTATAGCAAATATGAAATAGAGTCATTAGTAATAGCACCGAAGAGACATATTGTTATGGTGGCAAATATTGTTCCAAAAGGTACTAAAACAGCAGATGATGCAGTGGAAAGGATATCAAATTTAAAATTTTAAAGGAGGAACTTTTATGTTCAGACAACTCAAAAATATCATGTTAAAGGGCATAATGTTGTTTGCTTTGTTTTGTATACTTCCGGTAATGGTTACAAATGCGGCGGATAATGAAGCAAATCCGTTTGAAGGAAAAATTTATAGCTCGGGTTATGCGTATTTTGAAAATGCAGTGGCGGTAAATCATGTAGTCTATCGGTATATGCCAGAGACAGACAGTGTTCTTGCAGAATGTATTGATCTGAACAGTACTTTGAAAAAACATATGACGCTCACCATAGAAAAAAGTGTTCTCGGGAAACCGGTTACGAGGATTGGTGGATATTTTACGGATCCTTATTATATGGATGCAAAAATAGGATATCTTTTTGATAAAATTTATATTCCGGATTCGGTAAAAATTATTACCGGTTCGGCTTTTAGCGAGTGCACAAATGTAAAAAGTATCTATATTCCGGACAGTGTAGAAAAAATAGGAGATAAAGCATTTGAAGAGTGTACGAACTTGCAGAGTGTTCGCTTACCGAATGATCTGGACAAGATAGAGTTTGGATGTTTCTATAATTGCAAAAATCTGCGAAAAATTGTCATTCCAAATGGTGTGCAGAAAATCGAGTCTAATGCATTTGTGGGATGTGAAAAACTTGAAATTTATATTCCGGCGAGTGTCAAAAAAATCGGAAAATATATTACCCTGACGGATGTAAAAAAAATTTACTGTCAGAAAAATACAGTAGCTCAGAAGTATGCGAAAAAGAATAAGGTAGCTGTTGAGATTACAGGGACTAAGAGAACACAGCAGAATTATGTTGCACAGAAACTTCTGCTGAAGAAAAATGCAGTTACCTTAAAGCCAGACAGTTCCTATCGGGTTGAGGCAGAAATGGTTCCTTTCTATGCCTCTAAACAGGAGCTGGCATACAGCAGCAACAAACCGGAAATTGCAGCAGTAAGTGATGAGGGATTTGTTACAGCAAAGAAGGCGGGATCTGCTGTTATCACGGTAAAGACAACGGACGGAAGCAAAAAGAAAGTCAAACTGAAAGTAACAGTACGACCAGGAAAACCGGTGAATTTTATTGTTCAGAAAAAAGGAAAAAAGAAAGCTGTTTTCAGCTGGGATCCGGTAGCAGGTGCAGCGGGATATGAGGTTGCCCAGGCAGATTCTCAGAAAGGAAAATATACCACCATCTGGCAGCAGAAAAAGAAAACCAGCGTGGAACTGAAAATATCGAAAGATAAATATTATAAGGTTCGTGCATGGTATAAAAAAGATGGAGAATTAATCTATGGAGCTTTCAGCAAGGCAATAAAAGCATCATAAAAATTTTGCAAAATAAATGGGCTGCGACCGAAGAGGTGGCAGCCTGTTTTATGGAAAATACACAGAAGGCTTATAGTGAGTTTGACGGAGATATTTGATTCGTTTAAAATTATTAATTATGAGAAAATAAGATGGTTCGTAGAGATATATGATTGATAATGAAAAACAGGCAAAACGGAAGGAGCAGAGAAATGAAGGAACTGACAAAAAGTGAAGAACAGATGATGGATATTTTCTGGGACAGCAAGGAGGCACTGACCAGTGTAGATATTGTAAAAATGCAGGTGAAAGCAACCTGGACAAATGGGCTGGTACATAATATCATTCGTTCGCTTGTTCAGAATGGATATCTGAAAGAATGTGGAATGGAGCAGTTCGGACGGCAGTATGCCAGAAAGCTGATGCCGGCACTGACAAGGGAAGAATATATTGCAAAACTGATGATTCAGAAAAGCGAAGGGAAGAGTTCTGTGAAACAGATGGTGGTGGCTCTGGCGAAAGAAAGTGAGGACATGGAACAGGTCATCGAAGAACTGGAGGAGATCATTCGAAAGCTTAAGGAAGAACAGTGATTTAAGTTGAACGCACGCATGAATTATTTGAAAATTATATAAAATTCATACAATTTTCAAAGAATAAATGTCTGAATATTTAGAAAATAAAATAATTAAATAAAAATATAAAAATAGTATTGACAAATGAGAAGAAGCGTGCTACTATAATGACAACAACAAAGAAAGCCAAAGACAAACAAAAAACTACCTGTCAGGAGACGAGAAATCCTGGTAGAATAGAAAAAAGTCAGAGGCAAGGTTGTAAAAGGAACTGAATAACACGTAAGAACAGAAAGTAGAGGTCAAGTCCAATGGATGGGTCAGAAATAACAACTGTTCAGTATAGACGTGGTATGGCTGGTGTTTCCTGCGAAAACAACCTTTAACGATATAATTTCAGAAGAGATCGAATTTATAACAGATAATCGGAGATGGGAAAATCTGAAAGATATGGTTAAAGAGTAACGAAACAGCCACTATATTGAAGGATTACCACATTATTCAAAGGTTTTTAGATTATGTGTAAAGAAATATAATCTAAAAAATATAAGTATTTTATATATCATTCTCAGATATGGTTTTTACAGAACAGTCGGTTACTTTCATACAGTCGAAAGGAATAGAACCACATTTGAAGAAGAAATATATAGAAGAACGTATAGAAAATAGATATTCGGAAAAAGATATTTGAAACTTTGGGTTAAATAAAAAGCAAATATTATATATCGACTATAATATTTAACATAAATAGCAGGAAACTTTGAATAGAATCCTCCGATTACATTCTAAATAAAAATACAATTAAATATTGAAAATAAGGGAAACCGTTACGGAAAGTAGTGGAAGTAACGGTTTCCTTTTTTGTTCTTAAAAACAATTCTGTTACGAAAACAATTCCAAAAAATATAAAAAGGTGCAGCATGAAAAAAATAATGATTCTGATAAGCGTAATCTTTTTGATGTGTACAGGTATATGGTTTCGATTTCATACGAAAGAGTGCCGTGTAGTATCGGATCTGGCATATGATAAAAATAAAAAGGGTGATCATCTGGTATATATCCGGGAAGGGCATGAACTGGTTCCATTTCTGGTATTGACTTCTGATTATAATGGCGAGACACTACTGTTGAGGAAAGAAGTACTGAAAATGAATATGCAGATAAATTCTTATGAAGCGTATTATGAAAACAGTTTTATGGATGATTATTTAAACCATGAATATATCAGACAGCTTCCGGATGGGATGCCTGTTTTGGAATCTGAGATTAAGATAACGGATGAGAAATCATTGGGAGTTTCGGGAACAGGGACAAAAAGTATAAAGAGAAAGATTTTTTTGCTGGCATACAGTGAGGTGATGGAAGATCAGAATATAAATGCAGCATCGGAAGGAACGTTTCTTAGATTTTTTGAGAAGGAAGAACAGCGTATTGTTTTGAAAGAAAATCAAAAAAGCAGCTGGTGGCTGCGAACGCCGAACACATATTATACTTCCTGCGTTTATGTTATTGGGGCGAATAACAAGATCGGCTTTTCCAATGCATATGATAAAAATGGAGTGCGGCCGGCATTTTGTGTGCCGGGGGACTGCAAAATGGAAACCGATCAGGATGGACACAGAGTATTGCAGCAGAGGCAGTAAAGGAGTTTGGGAATATGAGAAAAATGAAAAGGATCATCAGCCTTTGGCTGGCTGTTATTTTAGTGATCACCGGTGTGGATCTGCCATTTGGCATCCTGGAAATCCAGGCGGCAGCAAATGTGAAGCGGTATACGGTATTGGTGCTGGATACCTCGGACACAGCAGAATTTACATATAATAATGAGACGATTTACACGGCAGATACGGCATTATCTGATGTCAAGAGTGCTGCCGGGAAATTTATCCGGGATATCAGTGCAACAGGCGGAGATAATTATGTGGCGGTCATTTCTTATAAAGATTATGCAACTACTGTATCTGGTTTTTCAAAAGAATACAGCTCGCTGATCAATAAGATTAATAATCTTTCCGCTTCCAGCACGACCAGAGATATATCAAGTGGTCTGGAACTGGCAAATTCTATGTTAAATCATGCAGATAGTGAAAATGTGATTAAAAATGTTGTGCTTTTTTCTACCGGAATGACCAACGAAGGAGATTATAATTATGATGGTTATTACGATGGAAATGTTGTGGGAAATGCATGGCACAGAAATGATACAAATGTTCACCTGTATGCATATGCAAATCATACACTGGAAGAAGCAGATCTGTTAAAAGATCAGGGAATTAACCTGTATTCTATCGGTCTGTTCAAGACGATGGCAAATATGCCGCAAGAAGGAAAGAATATTGCAGAATTTTTCAAAATGACTGCGTCTGATATCGCAACATCCGAGGATTATTTTTATCCGGTGTATTCGGTGGATGATCTGGAATTTACGTTTGGAGAGGTCGCAGATGATATTCTGTCTTCGGTAAAGGAGATAACGTTTACCTATAGTGGAGACAGTACAGCCAAATGTTATTATTCGGACAATTATTTTGCAAAGAGTGCCTATAATTATAATCCGAGTCTGGCAACGATGTCGCTCAGTTTTGCAATGTCGGCATTTGGAAGCAGTGATGGAGGTCAGACGGATTACACCAATAAAAGCAGCAATGCCAGAGCGTTGTTGAAAGAAATGGGATTTGCAGATGAAAATATAGCAGTAAATGACTGGTTTACGAAGAAACCGACGACGGATTCGATTGGCGTTATCATCGGAAATAAACCTGTGAAAGTAAAAGATGAGGAATATACACTGATTGCAGTTGCCGTCAGAGGCGGCGGTTATGAGCAGGAATGGGCAAGCAATTTTACGATTGGTACATCCGGACAGCATCAGGGATTTAATACTGCGAAAAATAATGTTCTTTCTTATCTGAAACAATATATTTCCAAGCAGGGAATTTCCGGACAGGTTAAAATATGGGTCACGGGATACAGCCGTGCAGCGGCAACAGCAAATCTGGTGAGCGGTGAACTTGATAAGGGAATCGCTTTGGGAAACGATATCTCGTATCAGAGAAAAGATGTTTATGGTTATTGTTTTGAAACGCCGGCAGGTGCATTGAGCAAAGAGGTAAATGGGGATTCAAAGTATGATAATATATTTAATATTATTAATCAGAGTGATCCTGTGCCTTATGTAGCACCGGCAGCCATGGGATTTGGCAGATATGGTATTGATCGATATTTGCCGTCTGCGGAGTCAGAACCGAAAGATTATGCAGATCTGAAAAAGAAAATGCTGGCGATCTACCAGGCGATGCCAACAACAGAGAAGTATGTTGTAGATGATTTTCAAATGAAAAAAATCTCTGTGGACAATCTGACCTGGAATGCGGTTGGGTTCTTAAAAGATGGGATGATCGTCAATGATACGAAACATAATTATTCTCAGGGCGTATTTCTGTCAGATTATGTTACAATCTTATCTAAAAAATTTATCGTAAACAGAGAAAACTATGTTGATCGTTATCAGAATGAGATTCGGGAAATTTGTTCCATAGTTTTTGGTTGTACCGATGAACAGTCAGGACGTCTGACGGATTCGATCGTATCGCAGGTAAAGAGTGAATGGTATAAATTTGTGGGTGCATATATCTGGAATACCGGGATCAATCCATGGGGAACGGAAGAAAAGGCATTGAAAATCGTATCGGGATGGCTCAGGAAAGCACTTCAGGATGCAGGAATCACAGATTATAATGAGCTTGTCATTGATTATGCGGGTGTGAAACTGAGTGATCTGATGCTTGCACTTGTCAGCAATCATCCGAATTATTTTACAACGGCTGTTTTAAATGGAGAAGGACTCGGGGCAGCTCATTATCCGGAACTGTGTTATGCATGGCTGGCATCGATGGACAGCAATTATGTCGGAACAACTGCAAATCGCCTGAACAATGGCGGATTCCGGATCATTCGAATCAACTGTGAGGTTGATGTTAAGGTTTTTGATGCAGAACAAAATAAGATTGCATCGATCATCAATGAGCAGTCGGATGAAACAGGAAGTTATATTGCAGGGGTGGATAACAATGGGCAGAAATATGTTGTCCTTCCGGTGGATGAAACTTTTTATGTGGAAATGACTGCACGTGAAAAAGACAGCGTCAATTACAGCATCAATGAATACAGTGCTCTGGCCGGTGAGTATACGCGAAACATCAATTATTTCAATATTGAGATGGAAAAAGGAGAAGTGGTGGAAGGCGTTCTCCCGGCATACGATAAAGCGGAGCTGGAGAAGGATACTCCGGAAGGTTCCGATGCGGACTACAGACTTTATGATGCAGATGGAAACACAATAAATTCGGATTCGGATTTGTCCGGAGACGATGCAAGAAATGCATATTTTACGGTGGAAGCACTTGTATCTGATGAAAAAGCCGGAACTGTGATTGGCGGAGGTATTTACCAGTATGGGCAGTTTGCGAAACTTCAGGCAATTCCGGAGGAAGAATATGTTTTCGAAGGATGGTACAGAGAAGGAATACTGCTTTCAAAAGAAGAGGATTACAGGATACAGATACTGTCTGATGAAAGCATTACTGCGAAGTTTGTGAAAAAGCGGACACCAAAAGTGGTAAAACTTTCAAAGACGAAATATGTATACGATGGAAAGATAAAAAATCCAGGCGTTATTGTACTTGATGGTGATGGCAACAGAGTATCTTCCGATCATTATACGGTATCGTATCAGGCAGGAAGAAAGAAGGTTGGTCAGTACCATGTAAATGTAAAAATGAAAAATAAATACTGTGGCAGCAAAACACTTTCTTTCAAAATTGTTCCGAAAGCGACGAAGATCACCAAAGTCATCAAAAAGAAGAAGGCACTGAGTATTTCCTGGAAAAAACAGAAAAAGCAGGTGTCAGGATATCAGATTCAGGTATCAACAAGCAGAAAATTCAAATCAAAAAAGACAAAAAATATCAGTGGTATGAAAAAGAACAGTACTACGGTATCCAAGTTAAAATCCAGAAAGAAATATTATATCCGGATCAGAACCTGGAAAAAGAAAAACAGAAAGAAATACTATTCTGCCTGGTCAAAAGTTAAAATCGGTAAGACCAAATAAGAGTATCGGGGAGCCGCAAAAAAACAGCGGCTTCCTTTTTGGATATTTCCGGGGAAAAAGAACCGGTCAGACGGAAAAATTGCGAAAACCCTCGGTTTGACAATGTATTTTTGGTGTAGTATACTTTAAAAACATGAAGAGTAATAGTAGAATAAAATAGGATAATAACAGGCAGGAACATATACGAGGTGAAACAGTGGATAAATACGAATACAACCTTAAGTTAGAAGAAATAACAAAGCTGGCTGATCAGGGATATTATGAAGATGCGGCAGATATTATTGATACGATTGACTGGCGGAGAGTAAGAAATGTCAGAACGCTTTGTATGATCAGCGAAATTTATGAAGAAGTCGGAAGATTGCAGGACAGTAAGGCACTTTTGCTTCGTGCATACCGCAAATCTCAGGCAGTGAGAAGCATTTTGTTCCATTTAACGGAGATTTCCGTAAAACTGCGGGAGTTTGATGATGCAGCGGAATTTTACAGTGAATTTGTTGAAGCAGCACCGCACGACAATTCACGTTATCTTTTGAAATATATGATCTATCGAGGCAGAGGTGCGGCGATCGAGGATCAGATTGAAATTCTGGAAGAATATAATCAGAAAGAATACACGGAAAAATATGCCTATGAGCTTGCAAAACTTTATTATCGTGCCGGACAGAAGGAGAAATGTGTTGATGCTTGCGATGATCTGGTTGTGTGGTTCAGACAGGGCAAATATGTTATCCGTGCACTCGAACTGAAACAGAGGATCAAAGCACTGACACCGGTACAGCAGGCGATTTATGACAACCGCAACGAAGCTACCATGTCAAAAGCGGAAATGGTAGAAAATGTTGCACCGGATCTGGAAAAAGCTATTCTGGAAAATATGCCAGAATCCAGCAAAGAAGTGATCACGGATGATGTGATTTCTGTAACGGAAAAAGAGATCGCACAGAGCGTCGCAGAACATACAGCTGAAAAAGAAGAAAATGATGATTACGGAATCTTTGCAGCATTTTCTGAAAATCAGGAAAAAACCGATCAGGAAGAACAGGATTTCCATAAGGAATTGCCGGTAACGACCCCGGAAAAGACTGTCGATAATGAGAATGCCGCAGAGAAGGCAGCGGATGATGCAGAGGTCGATGAGAAAATTGTGGATGACGCAGATTCCGAAGCGGAAAACGTATCAAAAGAAAAGGCAGATGCAACCGGTCAGGATGCACCGGCAAAAGCGGATAAAAAATATGAATTTAATACAGAAGACCTTCAGGCAGAACTTGCAAAGAGTATGCGGGATATTCTCTCCGGTATTCAGAGAAAACCGGATGAGAGTGACATTATCGAACCGATGAATGATGTGACTGCCGAGGCAGAAGAAGCAGCTGAAGAAGTTCCGGCAGAAGAGATCAAGAGAAACAATATTGATGATATTCTGCTGTCCATGAGCCTTGCACAGAAAGAAGCGGCAATCGCAGCAGTTCTGGGCAAAAAGGTTGAAGCAGAACCACAGCCAGTGAAAGCAGCAGAATCACATGTGGAGGAAGTCGCTGAAGTTGAGCCAGAAACAGAGGTTGAACTGGCTGAGAAAATAGTTGAGGTTGCACCAGAAGTTGAACCACAGGTTGAAGAAGTGGCTGAGGCTGAACCAGAAGAGGCAGCACCGATTGAGAAAGTAATTGAAGAAGTAGCAGAGCCAGAAGAGACACCACAGGTTGAAGAAGTAGTTGAGGCTGAACAGGAAGTAGAAGTGCAGCCGATTGAGGAAGTTGCGGAAGTATCTCAGGCTGAGCCGGAAACAGAAGTGAAAGAGGACGCAGCCGAAGGTGCAAGCACGAAAAAGGCGGCTCTTGGAAATACAAGGGATATTGCAAAAGAGATTGAAGCGGAGCTTGAGAAACAGGCGGCGGAGCTCGAAAAGCAAGAGAAGGAAAAGCAGGCCGAAAAAGAAAAGGAAGAAAAAAAAGAAGCAGCATCTGTAAAGGAAGAGGATGCAGTTCCGACGGATCTGACGGAAGAACAGAAGTATAATTTCTCTTATTTTGCAACGGTGGCAGGGCTGAGTCAGCAGATTGCTTCGGCATTATATATGGTAATGAAGAAGATGAAATCTACAGATCAGACGTCCAGAGTCGGCAATCTGATCATTCTTGGTGCAGAGGGCAGTGGAAAGTCTACGCTCGGTATTCGTTTTGCAAAGACGATCAGTGAAGAAAAAGGCGAGGAATCTGTAAAGATTGCAAAGATTTATGCAGAGGATTTCAATAAAAAGGATATCCCGTCTACGGTTGCCAAGATTGCGGGTGGTACGCTGATCATTGAGGAAGCCGGTGATCTGGATGATGCCGTTGTGGAACAGCTTTCCAAAGCGATGGAGTTCCGTACAGATGCACTTCTTGTGGTTCTGGAAGATGAGAAGAAATATCTGAAAGAGCTGTTTGAGAAGCATCCGGATTTCGCAGAGAAGTTTACAAGCGAGATTGTTATTCCGGTATTTACCAATGATGAACTTGTCGAATTTGGACGTACTTATGCTTACGAGGAAGATTACACGATCGACGAAGAAGCAATCCCGACGCTCTATGAGAGAATCAGTGAGCTGCAGGAAGCGGGCAGACCGGTTACTGTGATCGACGTCAAAGAGATTGTGGATGAGGCCATCCGCCAGTCTGAAAAGATCGGATTCCGGAAACTGAGCATGGTTCTCTCCAAGAAGAGATACAATGCGGATGATCGTGTGATCCTCTACGAAAAGGATTTCAGATAGAAAAAGGAGTCTTCTACGACTGAGTTTGAATAAAAAAATGGAGCTCGGAAATCCAGTGTTTATGCGGGTTTCCGGGCTCTTGCTATGTGATTTGAGTACAGATTGAGTACAAAATTATAAAATATGGGTTTGTCAAGTTTTAAGAAAAAATTTTATGGGGAGGGACCTCCCCATTGTTAGAGTTTTATACTTTTGCAAATTAACTCGTCAAAGCATCCTTGACAAACATCTCCATTTCATCGTTTAAAGCTCTGGATTCCTGATAGGCACATAACAGACACTCATAAGCTTTTTTGAGTATTTCCGCTTCTTGTTCCTGATCTGCCGCTTCCAGTGCCTGTAAACGGTGATGGATCTTTTCCCATTTCTTATGCAGTTCTTCCATCAGAATCCTCCGTTTTCATATTTTTCAATCCTTACCTGGATCTTTTCATCCATGGAAAGCTGGTTCCGGACCATCGCCCAGTTGTTCATCGGACGTCCGTTCCATTTCTTGTACAGTTCCGAAACACGGAGGTACAAAAGTTTCAGCAGGGCATTTTCACTCGGGAAGGCCCCCTTTTTGGTCACCTTCCGAAAACTGGAGTTCACACTTTCAATCGGGTTTGTCCTATACAGGATCTTCCTTACAGAGCTCCCATAACGGAACAGCTGTGCCATATGCTGCCAGTTCCGTACCCATACTTCAACAGCTCCGGGATACTGGTCCCATGCCTGCCGGAAACGTTCGAATTCTGCCTCTGCTGCCTTCAGGCTGGCAGCCCCATAAACTTTCTTTAAATGGGCTGTATAACGTTTATAATCCTTGTTTGGTACGTATTTTATGGAGTTGCGGATCAAATGTACGATGCATCTCTGTACGGTTACTTTCGGGAACACTGCCTTTGCACCTTCTTCCAGGCCGCTCACACCATCCATGGAGAGGAACAGTACGTCTTCTACACCTCTTGTTTTCAGCTCGTCAAAGATCTGCATCCACTGGTGTTTGCTTTCTGCTTCACTCAGCCACAGCCCGAGGATGTCTTTTTTTCCGTCTACATCGTATCCCAAAATGACATAGACTGCGTAATTCCTGGTTTCATAATCCTTACGGACCGGGACATACAGGCAGTCCACAAACAGAAACGTATAGAATTTTTTCAGCGGCCGGTTCTGCCATTCGTCAAGCTGTTCCAGGACGCGGTCGGTGATCTCGGATACGGTATCATGCGAGATCTCAAAACCATAGATATCCTCGATTGTTTCCGCGATATCCCTCTGGCTCATCCCTTTTGCATACATAGCCAGCACCTTGTCCTCGATCGCAGATACATCACGTTTCCTTTTCGGGACGACCACGGGTTCAAAAGATCCATCGCGGTCACGTGGCACCTGGATCGGTACGTCCCCTGTCGTCGTTTTTAATGTTTTCTGTGTATAGCCGTTTCTTCGGTTCGTGGATTGTTTTTCCCCCGCTCATTGTTCTGGTAGCCAAGATGGCTGTCCATTTCGCCCTGCAGCATTGCCTCGAACATCGGGCCGAAGATATCTTTTAACGCATCCTGCATGTCTACCACACTTTTCGGCTGGTATTGTTCAATGATTGCACGTGCAAGCTGTTCATTTGGTTTTGGTGTTTTCTTTTTTCTTGCCATAGTGAATGTGTCCATCCTTTTTCGTCCTTTCCTGCTATCTTAACACACTCTGTATAGCAAACAAAGTGCGTAAGCTTTGAAATTTTATTTTCTTAACTTACACACTTTATTTTACACTCCCCAAAAGTCTGCTTTTTGCCAGCTATATTCATTTGAATAATTTTTTATCCTATACGGTATGCGAAACTAACCCATCGTTTCTTTATTACTCGACGCTGATATTGTCGGTGTGGTCTTTGGGGCGATAGTTCTTTCTTAATCAGGCCTTCAACATCTATCGTTACAAATGTCTGGCGCAGATAATGCCTGCATATTTGAATTGCCATTGTGTAATTTAATTGGTATGTGTACTTACGGTTTCTTTCTTCCAGTATGATATTTGCTGAAATAATTTCACAAAAATTATACAGGATCAGTTTTGCGTAAATTTCCTGACAGATATATTCCACATTTTTAGAATGAAGATTTGTCAGGCCAATCGTATATTTCAGCTCACGGAAAGAAGTTTCGATTCCCCATCGCATATGATAAAGTTCCTTGATCTTTTCAGGTGGGAATTCTTCTTTATCCAGGTTGCTGGCTATACATTCATAAACTCCATTTTCCAGCTGAAACTGTGTGAGTCTGAGATGAAGTGTATAAAACAAATTCCCAGAATCAAGAAAGTCAAATGGTGATGAATTTGAGAGATATTTATAACCTTTCGTTTTATAAAACTTTTGTTTACGGGTCATAATCAGTTCGATTTCTTCGTCAAATTCACAGGATACCGGCAAGGAAAGGCTTCCAGAAATGCCGCCTTTTTTCGAGGTATCTTTAATCCGGATTAGATAAAAGAGACCACGTTCCTGAATATTTGCAAAAATATTATAAGTTTCGTATCCACGATCAGCCATAATGATAGTCTTCTGATTTGCAGTCAGCTTTTTAATCATTTCAATCATGGCAGAGGATTCATTTTCTTCATAAGGCTCCTGAATCAGAGCATCGACATATCGCCTGCTTTGGAGGTCATACAAGGCATTAAGATGCAGTTGATTAAAACCAAAAGTTCCTTCTTTACCAGCAAAATACGTGTGTGGATTTAATGGATCACGAAATATATTCAAGTCAGAACCATCACAGGCAAGTAACTGGTAGCCTTGGTATTTTTTGTTACATAATATCTGCTCATGAAATTTATGAAATAAATATTCCATGGTATCTGGTTTCAATTTGTTCCTTTGTTTTATGAAACCAGAACGGGTTATTTGCTTCAGATCATAATTAAAATATTTGTGTAATTCTGAGTTAAGTGAACCACCTTCCATAGTAAGTAGAAAGTTTATTGTCGAGGTAAAGTTCATCTTTCGATTTCTGGTAAAATCATGCCCAGGATTTTTGACGTAATCTTCTATCTGACTGGACATGCTGGAAATGGCAGCGTTGAGTTTGTTGCGGACATAATCAGCGTAAAAGTTCATTAGCAATTCCTCCTAAAATGTATTCATTCAAGGAGGATTCGCCACATTTTTTCTGACATTTGTCAAGACCTTTTTCTGTTTTATTTTATAAATTTTCTTAAGTTAATGACATTACTGTTTCAGGGCATCCTTCGCGAGTGATTTTGAGTTTAATTCGATTGGAAAGGGGACTGGAAAATGAGAGAAGGAAGGCTTGGTTACAACAGTAGCAACGGAAGATACGGTATCTTGTCATCGGACTTATGGATTGATACCGGATTGCACTGTGGGGAATGCCTGCAGATTTTAATGGATGGCAAATGGGTACAGACCCGGATGGAAATGGATGTTGCCCGGAACTGGTATCTGATGGGGACACCTTACCGTGGTGATCTGGAATATATCCAGGCAAGGATATAACCGGGCACAGCCACACTGACCGAAGGGAGGAAAAGGTCTTCGCTCCGCTTCGGTCGGTGCAGAACAGACGTCCCTCGGACGTCTTGCCCCCGGCAGGGCGCAAGGGTACTTTTGAAGGACGGTACGGCTGTCGAAAGTGCTTTTGCGTTACTTTTGACAAAAGTAACAAAACCGCCGTATCCGGCATTTTTATAAGCGAGGGAGGTGAGAATAGTGGAAATGAAAAGGACAATCAGCGGTATGATTGGAAAAGGTTCTATCGCCCACAATGAGAGAAAATTTATTGCAGAAAACGTAGATGCTGACCGGACAATCCGAAACGTGGTATTGCAGTCAGAGAATGTGAAGGACGTTTACCACGAATTGTTTGATAAGGCAATTGAACGGTACAACGCAAAACAGAAAAGGAAAGACCGGAAAATTGAAGATTATTATGAGCACATCCGAACTGGGAAGCAGGAAAAAGTTTTCCACGAAGCAATCTTCCAGATTGGGAACAAGGATGATACCGGATGTTTAAGCCGGGAAGGGCAGATTGCCAGACTGGCATTGCTTGATTTTGCAAAAGACTTTCAAAAGAGAAACCCACAGTTCCGGGTATTCGGTATATATCTGCATATGGATGAGGCGACACCACATCTTCATATTGATTTTGTGCCATATATAACTGGAAGTAAACGTGGGCCGGATACAAGAGTATCCATGAAACAAGCATTGGCATCCAGAGGTTTTGTCGGAAAGGGCAGGGAAAATACAGAATATAATCAGTGGATGGAATCGGAGAAAAAAACTGGCGAAGATTGCAGAAAGATATGGGATGATCTGGGAGCAAAAAGGTACACGCCGGGAGCATCTGGATGTCTTAAATTTCAAAAAGGAACAGCGTGAGCAGGAAGTGGCAACTCTGGAAGAGCAGAAAGCACAGCTACAGAAGGAAACGGCTGCTTGCCATGAACTGGCAGATAATCTCCATGAGGAATTGTTGCAGACTGGGAATGAACTGCAGAAAAAAAGGCAGAGCGTGCCCAGGCAGAAAAAGCAGCGGAACAGGCGAAAGCAACTGCCGATAAATATGAGAAAAGTCTGAAAAAAGCAAAAACTATTGCAAAAGATATCCAGAAATATGCCGGTGAATTCTCGAAACCGGTTGATGAGGTACTTCCAGAAGCAGGAGTGTTGGAAAGTGCCAAGAGTTACCGGGATAAAAAGGCATATCCGGTAATCAGTGAACTAAAAGATCTGCTGTACGGTTTGTATCTGAAATATATTCAAATAAAAGAGCAGTTAGATCAGGTCGTTTATAAGTATGACAGGTTGAAAAAATCTAATCATATATTAGCGGAGCAGAAACAGGAATTGATAAGTGAAAATGCTGTTCTTCGGGAAGAAAAGGAAGATTTTTGGAGATTAAAAAGGGCAGTTGGAGAAGAATGTTGCGAATATCTCATTCAGAACGAAAAAAGCAGAGAGATGGCTGAGAAAAACAGAAGAAAAGTAAATAAGCGGTCGCATGATCGGGACGCAAGATAAGGAGGATTAACGCTATGAAAAAATATATTTACGATGATAAGAGTGGTCTGGGCTATAGACTGTATGGGGATTATTATCTGCCGGATCTGGAGTTGATGGAGGATGAAGAAGCATGTTACGGAAAGTATGGAATGCTGCGGAAAACTTATCTGATGGAGCATAGAAAACCGTACTATCAGATGTTGATGCTATAAGGAAAACTTAATAAACATCTGAACAGGGTAGATCGGGAAGTGCATGAGCGGATAGATATTCTGGTGGCACAGATGGCAGAAAAACAGGGAGTCACAGAACTGTTTAAAGCAGAACAGCCGATGCTGTGGGTACAAAGGATGAATGGAATAAGGACTGCAGTAGAGGCAATAGTGTTTATAGAGATTATATATGGGTAAGAAGTGAAAAAGAAAGGGTATCTTTGTCTTTAGCATTAGCAAATGAGGAGTTCTTTTATTTCTTTATGGAAAGTTGACTTGACATTTTTGAATAATCATGTATAATCAAGATATGGAAAGTTAACTTTCCGTGAATGAGAAGGGGATGAGAAAAGCATCAATGAAAAACAGATTAGAAGAATTAAGAAAGGAAAGAGGAATTAAGCAAGAAGAATTAGCGTTTGCCATGGAAGTTTCAAGACAGACCATTGGCTCCTTGGAGAATGGAAGATACAATCCGTCCATTTTGTTAGCCTTTAAACTTGCCAGGTATTTTGGTATGAGTATTGAAGAAATATTTATTTATGAGGAGGAGAAACATGAAGAAAAGTGATAAAATCATGTTAGCAATTTATATTGTTATTGGTATAGCTTTAGTAATTATTGGAGTTACTATTCAAGTAGATTATTATTCCTCAATGATTTTTGCCATGGGATTCGCATTGATTTTTAGCAGCATTTTGCAGTTCCTGAGATATTATCACAATACAAGACCAGAAAATGTAGAAGCATATCGTAAAAAAGTACGCCAACAGGAAATTAATTTAAAGGATGAAAGAAAGATACAGCTTCGTAATCGTGCGGGATATATATCATGGGCAGTTACTATGGTAGCGTGTTTTATTGCTTCGTTTATTGCTGCACTATTTCGTGTAGGCACTTTAATTGTATGTATTCTTGCCGGTGTTGCAGTTGCAGAGTATATATTAGCTACGATTATATATCGTTATTTGAGTAAAAAGATGTAAATAACAATGTTTTATTTAGATAAATATAATTAAGCCTGCAAATAAAAAGTCAAGGCTAAATTGAAGAACATTGAAAATTTTATACA
>ERZ857969.1588-NODE-1588-length-30462-cov-2.848489_pt1 | contig 30462 bp, 19 predicted proteins | sample MGYA00519864_ERZ857969 | MGnify/ENA primary metagenome ERZ857969 (study PRJEB31778, sample SAMEA3449382) | human gut metagenome | biome: human gut; feature: human-associated habitat; material: faeces | place: United Kingdom | collected 2010/2012 ... | reverse complement strand
TTTCCGAACATGGTATGAAATTGATCCTTTTTCGGCAGAAAAAATTGCAGAAAATATAGAACCTTATGACTCGCACAGATTAGCTGGTTTTATATCGTATGTGATCGATAGTTTTATAAGCTCTGGTGATACATGTGTGACTTTTAAAGATATAAAAAAGAGACTCTATTACCTTACCAGACAATCTATGTATCCTGACAGTGATATACCAATGGCCTTTATTTACAATGCCATAAAAAAGATGAATCGGTATCTTACAATTGATACAATAAATAATGAAACTTATGTATATAAAACCAGAATATTACAGCAAGAGATTAAAGTGGCACAACATGTTATTCGGCTATGTGAAAATAAAACAACCGTTGTGCATGACATTGATATTGATTCTATTGAAAAAGAAAACGGTTTTTGTTACAACGAGGGACAAAAAGCCGCCTTTCCTGCGGTAAAAAAAAGCGGAGTAAAAATCATAACGGGTCCCCCAGGCAGTGGAAAAACTGCGATCATTAAAGGGCTTATTGCAGCTTATAAAAGTGAAAATAAGAAGGGGATTGTTGAATTGTCTGCAACCACCGGGGCAGCGGCACAGGTAATAAAAAAAAGTTGTGGAGAAAATGGACAAACCGTGCATAAATTATTAAATCTGCGCCCTTGTGGAGATACCGTATTATGTAAAAGCGAAGGTGATCCAATTGATGCCGGACTGATTATTGTGGACGAAGTATCTATGCTTGATCTTGAAATAGCATCCTATTTATTTCCTGCGGTGAGAAACGGAGCAATAATAATACTCTGCGGTGATGACAACCAGCTTGAAAGTGTAGGCTATGGGAAAGTTTTAGCAGACCTTATTGATTGTGGGAAAGTAGAAGTTTATAGATTGTATCAGATTATGAGGCAAAGTGGTACAATATGTGAAAACGCATCTATAATCCTAAGTGGTTCAGCAGAAATAAAGCTGGATGAATCCTTTTCGCTGCATAGATACACATCAGACAATGAGGCTGTAAAAGCAATGATGAGCAATCTCAAATATGAATGTTCATTTGTGCTTAGTCCAGTTAAGAAAAAAGGAGAAGCTGGGGTTTACGCTTTAAACAAAATCATACAGGAGTCTATCCCTAATCTCACATATTGTTTTTCGTATAATAATGAAAACTTTCATATTGGAGACCGCATCATCATGACACAGACAAATTATGATCAGGGGTATTTCAATGGAGATATTGGAACGATATCTTCTTTTTGCGAAGGCATTCTTTCTGTAACCTTTTTTGATAAAGTACTGTCTTTATCCCGAGATGACTTTGCAAATATGCAATTAGCTTATAGTATCACAGTGCATAAATCACAGGGCTCAGAGATAGATGATGTACATATTATTTTACCGGATTCCTGTAAAAATATGCTCACGCGAAGAATAGTGTATACTGCGATAACGAGGGCAAAGTCCCATGTTTATATATATTCCGTTGGCGATGCATTTGAATATGCTGTAAAAAACAAGGCAGAACATCAAAGACGTTCTAATCTTGTTTACCGCATCCAGAACGGATAATACAAGTCAATATTAAGATACAAGGAGGAAAACAGATGAATGAATTAGAAAGAACAGACAAGTATACAGTAAAAGAAATGGACAATGAAGAAGTCTTCGAACCATTGTTTGTACATTCAGAAACAAAAAATGTAGATATTGGTCTTTTGTATGAGACCCCATTACAGACTTTCGAAATGGATGAAATTCCAGAATTAAAACAATCTATTCAGGTATATGGATTATTGACTCCACTCACTGTCTGCATGGATGAAAATGGAAGATATGAAGTACTATCGGGCAATCGTAGATATCGTGCAATCAAAGAGCTTAAACAGGATGGAATTGTAAATAAATATAACGAAATCCCATGCATGGTATTATATGGATTAAGTGAAGCAAAAAAAGGGTTAATTGTAGAAACTACAAATAATGATGTTCGAAAGGGATATGACGAAATGCCACACCGCTTTAAGATCATTGAGTATTTGAAACAGCTAGTGGATAATGGAGAAGAAAAAGAGGCAAATATTGTAAAAAGAGCTGCAAAGTATTTCAAAAGATCCGAAAGATATGCGGCCATGTATAAAGCTATCTTTGATAGTGAAAACACAGAAATTCGAGAAGCTACGGAAAAAGGACAGATATCTGTCAGTGATGCAGCGAGGATGACAAAACTGCCGCAGGAGGCACAAAAAGAGATTATTAAAATAGTCCATGAAGCTGACGATAAAAAAGTAGCGAAAGATACCGTAAAGGAGTTTGTAGATGCCGAAAGAGAAAAGAAACAGAAAGACAATACTCCAGCTTATAAAAAAGAAGGAGCGCATCAGAAACAGACGCAGAGCCTAGCCCGAAATAATATATCCCAAATGGATAAAGAAGACGTAAAAAAGATGTTGGACAGTGATTATTTTAATCTTGGTATCACCCCTAAACTCAACCAGGAAATGGATAACGTGCTGGATGATATTGCGTCAAGACAGGAAGAAATCATCAATAGCGGTCATAACATTGAATTTGATTATGACGAATTTTCAGAAATGATAGAAATGTTAATGTCGCTGGAACCCGGAGACGTGGAATCGGATTCCAAAATTGCTGATGCGATTTCTTTATGTCAGCAGGTTGCGGAAAAATTCAGTGAACTTTAACAACTAAATTTTTCTTATAAAAATGTCCTCCCTCTAAAAAAATGATATATATGAAATATCTGTTTTTTAGGAAGGAGGGCAGTTTTACAAGGAAATCAAGGATTCTCCTACCCTCTAAATGAAATGTCGGTATCTCCTACTGCCAAGAGGTAAACATCGCTGGGTTTTACTCGGCAATTAGCCTTCGTAAAGATACTGGCTGGGGATTAAAATAATATAGGATCGAACATACGCAAGCCCGGAAGAAAAATCTTCTGGGTTTTTTAATGTCCATTTTTGTTCATTTTTCCAAATATACATATTATTTATAGCCAAATATTTGAAAGGAGGAAATAAAAAATGGCAAATGAGGAAACAACCTTGCAATTTATGATGCAAGTCTTAGACCAATATAGTTCGATGGCTAAAAATATGTCTGAGGCTGCCAGACAGACAATCAATTCTTTTCTTGATGTTATTCGTGATAATACAGGAGCAAGGGAATTAAAAAAATATCTTAATGCAGATAAAGAAAATAGCGCGGCTGTATATTTTTGCAAAAAAGAACATCAAGAAAAATTGGATAAATCATTAACAGAAGCCGGAATATGTCACGTTTCTTGTAAACGAGCGGACATGAACGGAAATGCAATGTTTCTTGTAGCTGATAAAGATGTCCAAAAGGTAGACATCTTATTTAATAAATTTCGGGCAGAAATAAACAAAGGTGGTTTAGTGTCAAAAGAGGTCTTATGGGACCAGGCAGACGGAGATGTATTAAAACTTACAGGCATTAGCGCAGAAGAATTGATGCTTTTTGATGAAAAAGCAAAAAAAGCCGGAATAAATATAGCGATACAAAATAAATATGACGTCTTATTTGATAAGAAAGATGCCGTAAAAATGCAGCGAGTTGCAGCATCTGTTGCTTATGACCGCTGCGGAAAAGCCGGAAAAATATTGATGCAGCAAGCAGAATACGAGAATAAAAACTCCTGCCGGATAGGAGAAAGAGTTTTACAAAAGGAAAAAAGACCATTTTATATTGTAGACAAAGATGGCGGCGTGGCTATGTGTACGGAAAATTCTCTTGAATATATAAAGCAAGAAAAACGGCTTATGTTTAAAAAGGCTCCTATGGTTCAAAAAAAAGGACAGAATATGTTTAATCAGGATGCCGAAAAAGAATATCGGCGGTTAAGTCAGTTTGTTACAACATTAAATCATCCGATCGACCTTACAGAATCAGAATACAAAAAATATAGAAATTTAGATGAAGTTGGAAAAGCTGCTTTTTTAAAAGAAATCGACAAAAAACATGGGGCTGTGCAGTTATCACAGGACGATAAAAAGACATTGCAGGCACATGAAGAAAGTCGAAATATTATGGAAGAAAAAATCTATCGGCAATCATCCAATGAATATGAAGAAAGATCGGGAAGCCCGCGTATGGGAATGTTTACAGAAGAAGAAAAATGGATCAATGCATCACAACTGAAGGAAACGAAGATAGAAAAAATAGAAGACGGTTTATTAGACAGGGCTGTAAACGAAAAAGATAGATATATATTTGAAAAAGAATACATGAATCCTAAGAAAGAAAAATACTTCCATGAGTCAATGGATGGGAAGATACATTCCCGTGTTTATGAAGAGATTCGCACCATCGTTGAAGAAAGAGAAGATAACACCGAAGAATATGATATTGAATGGGAAGATGATTCTCGCGAGGACGATGATTTGGAATATGCGGATGCATGGGATAAAAATGATAATGGTATCCCAGATTATGCAGAAGATGATAGATAAAGAAAAGGAGTTTTTATTATTATGAAATCAATGAAAAAGAAAGCTATCATAGCTGGTGCAACCGGTGTATTGTGTGGCTTTTTATATACAGCAGTTAAAAAAAATAAAGCAAAAAATATAGAAGAGGAAAAAGAAAATACGGACAATGTAATTGTTGTTGGAGCATCTGGAAGTGGAAAGACACAGGACGTCATTAAACACGCTCTGCTACAGAATACCGGCAGCATTATTGTAAATGATGAAGATTTTACTTTGTATAAGCAAACAAAAGATATTTTACAAAAAAGAGGGTATCAGATTAAAAAACTGGATCTTTGCAAACCACAGGATTCCTGCACATACAATCCACTTATGTACACAAAAACGGAACGAGATGTATTAACTGTAGCAAATTTTATCTTAAATGCTACAACTGATAAAAATGCTACAGGAACTGTTGAGCTTGAAAAGGCAAAACAGCTTCTTCTCCTTACCTGTATTTATTATGTATTGGAAAATGAAACAGATAAAACTTTACTTCAGGTAAAGGGAACTCTGGATTGTTTTCTTAAAATGGATAAAATATCTGATAAACCAGGCTTTTCGACAGGTCTTACCGCGGAATATTATAAGCGTTTTTTAGAATTAGATGAAGAATTAAGATATAGTGTTATTATTTCCACATATTTTCATTTATTCTCATTTCTTTCACCTAAAATAAGTAGCGTTGTTTGTTCTGATGATGTACATTTAGATAAATTTATGGAAGAAAAGACCGTATTATTTGTTAATTCTAAAAAAATAGATGTTTCATCAAAAACAACAGATTTATCAGGACTTTTGTATCATCAAATGTGTTCTATTGCCGAAAATAATGCTATAAACCACATTCCTTTTACATATAGAGTCACCTTACTGATAGATGATATTACGTGTTATGAGGATATTCCTTATTTTGTCTACTGGATAGAGTATGGCAAGGGTTATGGAATATCAATCACTGCAACTTTACAGAGTCTTGAGCAGTTAAATTGTGCCTACGAGGAAACTTGCATTGCCATTTTAGAACATATAGACAAGCTTGTATTTTTAAGTGATGATTTTCTACTTTGTTTTGATAAGCAATTGAGTAAATATCTGGAATTTAAATATGGAAATGGTTTTCTTTCTGAACTAGAAGATATGACAAAAGAAGAGATAATGGTCTGTATAACAGACAAAGCTTATAAAATCTTGCAGAGAAAGGAGAATCTATGGCAGTAATGACAGAACGAGACCGAAAAAAAGCCGCTAAAAAAAGTGCACTACGGATTGGCGGCATTATCACTATTGTCTTAATGTATTTATGTGGCTATGCCGGTGGGATTATGCAAGATGAACATTTGGAGACAGGACAGGCAATGATAATGGCAATGGAACGAATCAGTACTTTTCACTTATTCTTTCCATTAAATCAACTTGCATTTACAGGTATGCTTCTCGCTATTTGTATTGGAGCATTTGTTATTTTCTATATGCATAATACCGCTTTAAAAAACTTTTCTTATAATCCGGATAAACTATACGGTGATGCTGGATTTCGAGGTGAAGAGGATAGAAAACAATATGATGAGAGATATGTTGACCACGGAAAATATATCGATCCTATCACCAAAAAGCCGGTTGAAACAGCAGACCCCAATATGATTGCCAGTAATGATACAAAATTGAGTATCAACGATAGGAAAACATTCCGAAACAACAACTTCCTTATTCTTGGTGGGGCCGGTACAGGAAAATCTCGTTTTGTGATCAAGCCGAATCTGTTGCAAGAAAACTGTTCTTATGTCGTGACAGACCCATCAGGTGAGATCATCGTATCCTGCGGAAAAGTGCTTAGTGACCATGGATATAAGATAAAGATATTTAATTTATCAAATATGGGGCATTCAAATACATATAATCCCTTTAATTATATAAGGGATGAAGCGGGAGTTCTGATGGTTATTGACTGCCTGATAAAAAACACAACAGGAAAAAATGAAAAAGGCGACCAGTTCTTTACAAATTCCGAAAAACTTTTATATTCCGCCTGTATCTTCTACCTTATTGATTTCGAAACCGATGAAAGTCGAAAGAACTTCTCCTCAGTTATGGATATGATCAATATGTCACAGGTAGATGAAAACAATCCAAGTTCTAAATCAGAACTGGATCTGATGTTTGAACAGATTGATCAAACATCACTTGCGGCGAAATATTATAAAGCTTTCAAACAGGCTGCTGGAAAGACATTAAAATCTATCATCATTTCCTGCGTTGTACGTCTTCAGTCTTTCATGACTCCGCAGGTAACACGATTGACCGGATCAGATAATATTAATTTAGCAAGTATTGGCGATGAAAAAACAATCCTTTTTATCATCACGCCGCAGGCGGACAGGACATTTGCTTTCCTTGCCAGCATGTTATATTCACAGTTATTTGAAACGCTCTATCATAAAGGGGAAACACAGAAATTAAAAACTGGAAGTGAGAGATTAACCTATCATGTACGCTGCCTCATGGATGAATTTGCCAACATCGGAGAAATTCCAGAATTTCCTAGCAAGCTGAGTACCATGCGTAAGTATAATATCTCTGCAACAATCGTATTACAGGATAATTCCCAGTTACAGTCCATGTACAAAGACGAATGGCGTACAATCATGGCAAACTGTGATTCAACTATTTTCTTAGGAAATGCCGAGCCAGATACATTAAAGTATTTTTGTGAAAAATTAGGAAATGAAACCGTTACAGCGCAATCGAGAGGTCGCAGTTACGGGAGTAAATCAGGTTCCTCTCAAAATTACCAGCAGGTAAAGAGAGAAACTTTAACTGCCGAAGAAATTGGACGTTTGCCCAACGATGAATGCCTGGTATTTTTACGAGGAGAACGTCCTGCAAGAGACAAGAAATTTAAATACGAAACTCATAAAAATTATGACCTTACTGGTGATGCACATTCTGAAAATAATTATGCTTATGATTCCATGCTGATTTATGATAACCAGTCCTTGAAAGGATTTTCATCAATTGCTGCTGCAAAAGTAGCGTCTATGGAAGAGGATATTTCAGAAGCTAAATCAGCAGAAGATGTATTTGATATTGACCCAAATTATTTATTAGACAATACTTATTTTTCGGAAGTCGAAGAAGAGCAAAATTTCTTGTTATTATCACAGGAATGTATCATGCAGATAGAAATGAGCAGTGATGATGTTCAGATCATCCGTTTTGCATCTGAGAGAAATATCGCCCCGCGTATTCTTCCAGACCTTGTTGAAAGTGTAAAGGTAGAAACGGGATTGGAAAAATTGATCATTATTGCAAATAATGGTGGGAAAGATACATACTGTTGTGGCACGGAAAATTTATGTACTATTATGGACAGCGAGTATGTAAAAGAGAAAAAAACAATGGGGAATACAATCCGAACAATGGTGTCCACTGATAATATAGATGAATATGTGGAAGAAATTCGGGAAGTACAAGCTGCATAAAAAAAGACTCATGCTATTTGGAGCATGAGTCTTTTTTTCGTTATAGAAAACATCTTCCTACAAAAATTCTTATGAAAACCTCTGATTTATATTGAAAATATCCTGTCTTGTAGAAAAAATCTACATATTAAATGGGATTAAAAATATAAATGGAGGTTCTTAACATGAGAAAAAAATTAAAAAAAGTAGCGGCTATCGCACTTTCCTGCCTTATGGCAGCAGGGGTCATGACTGGATGTGGTTCATCAAAGGCTGGTATAGGAACAAAAACGAACGATGGAAATAAAGTCTTATTCCAGTATGATGGTGAAAAGGTTACTTTAAAGGAAGGGTGGCTTTATGCAAAATTGATCGCCGCACAGTACGAAAGCACTTATAGCAGCACCTATGGTAAAGATTTCTGGAAAATGGACATGGGGCGGGATAATAAAGGAAAGGAGCAGACATTTGAAAGTTACACAAAACAGCAGATTATTTCACAGTTAAAACAGCAGATTGTCTTAAACAAGAAAGCAGATGCGTATGGATGTAAATTAAGCGCAGCAGATAAGAAAAAATGTACAGAATCTGCCTTGTCTTATTATCAAAGCAGCAACGGAAGAACAGTTATGGATGAATGTGGATTACTCCGAGAAGATGTAGAAGAATTCTATAAAGAGATTTTATTAGCATCGAAAGTGAAAGATAAGATAAAGTCGCAGGCAAACGCAACCGTAACGGAGGACGAAGCTAGAAAATCTACAGTATACAGAGTCGTATTTCCAACAACAATGACAAAAGATGGCATGGTTCAGTTAATGAACAAAAAAGAAGAATCTGCTGTTAAAAAGAAAGCGCAGAAAGCGTTGAAAGAGATTCAGAGCGGTAAAAAGACGATTAAAAAGATTGCAAAGGAACAGGGCTATACCAACACCGATGAATCTTATGCAGCTGGGGAGTCTGAAGAAGGCGAATCTTTTGAAAAAGAGATGAAAAAATTAAAAGACGGAGATTTGTGCAGTAAAGTTTTAAAATGTGATAACGGATATGTTATTGCGAAACTTGTTGCTTATACAGATAAGAAAGAGACAGCCAGCAACAAAAAGACTCTCAAAGAGGAAAAAGAATCTAAATACTTCCAAAAAGTATATGAAAAATGGACAAAGAAGTTAGATAAAAAATGGTCTTATGAAAAGAATGTAGATCAGAAGTTATGGAAACAGGTGAAATTAAATGATGCGGATGATTCTTCGGAGGCAACGACAAAAGTAAAAAAGCAGACTAAAAATGAAACGACAGAAAAACAAAAGACAAATTAGACATATTATATAAGAACGTACCCCGGAATCCTTCGTGGACCGGGGTCTTTTCTTACGAAAAATCTTAAAAGTTTTATGAAAGGGGGCAAATGTGTATATTAGAGATAAACCAAGATTCTCAGTGTAACTGTAATTGTACAAAAGAATAGGAGAGTTAAATTATGTATATTGTAGCTGGTATTATTGTTGTTATTGTGGTATTTCTTTCAGTGGGATATGTTAAATCCCCACCAAATACAGCCACTATTATTTCCGGTCCGGGAAAGCATCCAAGGGTATTGATCGGTAAAGCTGGCTTTAAGATCCCTTTTTTGGAAAGAGTAGACCGGATGGGGATTGGGCAGATTGATATTGATATTGAGACAGAGGATTACATACCAACAAAATCTCTCCAGGGAAATTTACAGAGATCATAAGAGAAAGCCCACTGCTTTAGCAGTGGGATGAATCGCTTTTAATATGTATTTTAGAAGAGGTTTTATATCAAAACATCTTCTAAAATATGATATAATAAATCTATAAATAAAAGATATAGACGTACCAAAACAATTGTATTACTGATAAACAGCGATATATAGAAGAATCATTAGGAGGAACGATGCATACTTTACAACTCCGATTAAAGACAACTGCATATGACAGACAGGAGATCACACGGAGATTTTATGCCCTTTCCCATATCCATAATGTCCTTGTGAAACATGCGAAAAAGCTGTTATGTCAGCTGGAACATAACAAGGAGTATCAGGGGATGCTCATGGAGTACCGTGTTTTATCCAAGATAAAGGAGCCTACAAAAGAATCTGATTCCAGAAAAGATGCTCTGTCACAGGAAATGTCATCTTTCAGGCAGGGCATGGGGCTGACCGAAGCAGGACTCCAGTCTTACATCAAGGTTTGTGGGAAGCATTATAAGAAGCTTTTATCCTCCCAGCAGGTGCAGAAGGAGGCATCGAATGTCTGGAGGGGCGTAGAAAAAGTCCTGTTTGGTAACGGGAAACAGCTTCATTTTAAGAAGAACCGGGATTTTACTACGATCAGCGGGAAGACAAATACCAATGGAGCTAAGTTTGACAAAGACACATTGACTGTAGACTGGCTTGGTCTGTCGATGTTCTGTAAACTTCCTAAAAGGGAGAAGGACAGACAGTACATAGAAGCCAGTTTATCATCGGCTATCTCCTACTGCCAGATTCACCGGAAGATGTTTTCTACTGGCTGGAGGTATTATGTGATCCTTGTATTAAGTGGGGATGCGCCGAAGAAACTCCAGCACATCGGGGATTCTACGATGGGGATAGACCCAGGAACCTCCACGATAGCCGGTGTCTCAGAGACTAAAGTCATCCTCACAGAACTTGCTCCGGAGACAAAACAGTATGAGAAGGCAATCTATCGCCTGCAGCAGTCGATGGACCGCTCTAAGCGGGTAATAAACCCAAAGAAATACAAGCCAGACGGAACAATCAATAAGCAAAACCATGACCCATGGAGATTTTCCCATACCTACCGGAAGAACCGTAACCGCTTAAAGAGTCTGTATCGGAAGAAATCGGCATATATCAAGCAATCCCATGAGATACTGTGCAATACACTTCTGGCAGACTCCCGGCACTTTCTTGTAGAAAAGATGAATTACGCAGGACTTCAGAAGCGTTCGAAACACACAGCCCGGCAGGAACATCTGTCAGAGGTGAAGAAAAAAGATGGTTCTACTCGCAAGATATACAAATACAAGAGGAAGAAACGGTTCGGACGTTCACTTGGCTCCCGTGCCCCTGCTATGTTCCTGCATATCTTGCAGCAAAAAGTACAGCTGTATAACGGGAGTTACCGTGAGATAAACACCCGGACATTCTGTGCAAGCCAGTATGACCACGTTGAGAATAAAAATAAGAAAACCTCATTGAGCCAGAGGACAAAGATTATAGGAGGGGTTAAAGTACAGAGAGACCTGTACAGTGCTTTTTTGATCAGTAACGCAACAAATGATCTAAGTCACGCTAATAGAAAGAAGTGTAATAAGAAATTTGCTGATTTTATCGTAATGCAGGAAAAAGAAATAACCCGGATGAAAGCATCCGGGTCATCTATGAAACAATGTTTTGGATTTTAAGATAAATAAACGGGCACCGGCATCTGCCCAGCTGCCAGGAAGTACCATCCCAGATGAGGAACCCCTATGGTGGCAAGATCCTGAAAAATCATACTATATCCACTCCTATATGGAGTGGTGATGTTGTTATAATCTAAGGAATCCCACGGATTTATCCGTGGGAGGATGTCAAAAGTTCTACATGGAATTATGTTGGATGTGTAAATGATATCGATGCAATAATCAAATTAGAAATTATAAAAAATCACTTGTCACAAATAGAAGTATACACTCGTCAAGATCTAGTATTATGTAGATATATAGGCGGTTTAAGGCAAATAGCGCAGTACAAGATATTAAAATTAATGGGAAAAGAAGATACTGTAGCGATGGATATATTAAGAGAGATGCCATTTTGTAATTCCTCTGAGTCTTCAGCACAAGACAGTTGAGATCAGATGGCAGTTTTTCTGAAAGTCCCATTCCCTGTGCCCAATCACATAAGCTGCGGCACAATAAACCCCTCATTAAACAAAAAATATACATATTAGAAACAAATAACTGAAAGATAAAAGTGAGGGGTTTATATGACAAATGAAGAAAAATTATTCGATTACATAAAAACGAAAAGGGGTAGAAAACAATCTTCATTAGGATCAATAAGTTATGAAGAGAGTATAAAAGCGCATTATCTTTCAGGTGGTTGTCCAGTAATTATGCCACAGGTTTGGGGAGACTGGAATGCTTATCGTATTGGTCACATGATATTTTTTTCTGATATTAAAAGAACAAAAATAGAACGTGTATTTCTTTTAATGAAAGATAGCTTTAAATTTGAGGATTCAAGATTTCCAGTCATATGTCACTACCAAAAGATATTGAACAGATCAGTTTCGGCTTTAGAAATAGAATTAGAAGATGAAGATAAAACTTTGCTGCAGCAAATTCCTATATTTTCTTTTGTGGGCAAATCAATTTCTTATACTGTCTTTGGATTTATATTTTGGCAGATGGGAGAGAAAAAAGAAAGGTTTCCTTCGCACATATATCATATTAGGACAGAAAAAATATGGCAGGCACGATCCGCTATAGGAAAATATATTGTTCCCAGACGAAAATATAAAGATGTAGAGGAAATGCTGGAGAGTTTTAAAAATACATCTAAATACAATTTAAAGAAAAAGCATTGTCCACTACGAACAAGTAATTCCTAATTCAACATAATTTAATAAAATGATTGTGGTATAACTCCATCTGAATATAGTCCTCCTAGATTAAGATGGAGTTATACCAAAGAAATTAGATGTAAACTCCAAAATCACTGAATTGTAATAAAGGACGCATTGATTTTCCGCCAAAAACACAATCATAAAACACTTTTATATTTCGCACAATAATATAATTTAAGAAACTGTTCAAATCAACAAGTGCAGAAATAATCTCATCACTATGTAAATGGATTACCGGAAGTTTTTTATTTAAAGAAAATGCTTCCGCTTCTATATATCGGTGTCTTCCATCCAGTATCATATCATATTCTAATGGTTGGTAAAATGCGATTAGTATTTCCTGATATGTATGAGGATATTTTGGTTTTATATTTTTTCTTATTTCTTTAAAACTACGTTCTTCCGATGCCTTAATATCAATTTCACAAAATTTTTTGATTTCTTCTGCTGCCATGTATTCTATAATTTTATCACTAATGAGTGATTCATATATATATCCGATAGCCCACGTTAAATTAAAATAATGTTCATTGGCTGGCGGTATTGGAAAACAATGTGTATTCCAAATTTTAGGTTTATCTTTTGGATAGACAGGATTATTTTGTTTTAAATTTCCATATTTTAAGTATACTTTCTGATATAGTGTTAATTCTGATAAGATTATACCTATATATTTTGTGCCTGTAGTAAAAAATATCCTTTTTAAATATTCCAAATATTGTATCATGATATTATTCTCTCAATTTTTATCTCGATTTAAGTAAATTATAACAAGATTCGCTTGAAAAGCAAAGTTATTCTTATTAGTAGAAAAACTTATATATAAAAGAGGTCATTAAAGCTTTTTATCTCAAAATTTTCCTCATATTAATCACGCCAGATATTTCCGCTGAATTCGATTCTGTGGTATAATGTTACTGACTCCAAAATCAAGGGGAAAGTATTTATCGTATCAGTGGATAATTTCTTACAAAAATTCTTTTTATGTGGGATATGATACGATAAGAGTGGTCGAAAGACCGAGAAAAATTAAATAATGAAGGGAGTTTTTGCTATGAAAACAAAAGCAACAAGTAGAATCTTTAAACAGACATTTGCATGGGTACTGGCATTGATGATGATTTTTTCCGTATTTCCGGCAACCCAGGTAAATGCAGCAACAAAGCCTAAACTGAGTAAAACAAGGATTACCATGACAGTCGGGCAGAGTAAGAAACTTAAGGTGAAGGGTATCAGCAAGAAACGGGCCAAACGTATCAAGTGGAAATCTTCTAAGAAAAAGGTTGTTACTGTCACAAAGACTGGAAAAATCAAGGCTCGTAAAGCAGGTAAGGCTACAATCACTGCAAAAGTAGGCAAGAAAAAGCTGAAATGCAAAGTTGTGGTCAAAAGGAAGCGCAAGAAAGCTAGGAAGAAAAAAGAATCGAATTCTTCTTCTAAAAAGATGTGGTTAAGCAAAACAAATGTTACTCTTCAAGCTGGTAGCGGTGTTGATTTAGTTCTACATAATGCAAAAAATGTTGTAAAATGGTCCAGCTCTAATAAAAAAGTGGCATGGGTTGAAAGAGATACTACTTATAAGAATCATGGAGCTGTGCAGGCAGTAGCAAAAGGTACAACCGTTATCACAGCAAAAGTTGATGGGAAAACTTTCAAGTGTCATGTAAAAGTTATTGCAGATGATTATCATGCCAGTGAAGCAACTGAAGCAAAGATAGAACAGGCTTTAAAAATAATCAACAATAGCATGTCAACACAGGAAAAAATCCTAAAATTAACCATTTGGACTTGCGATCATTTAAAAAGAGTTTACGGAGAATACTGGTCATATGAGCCAGAGAATACTGTAAACTGTATTTTAAAGGGTAAAGCAACACGATATGGCTACAATGATTTCCTGGATGAATTACTTTCTAGCGCAGGAATTAAAACCATGTATGTGAATGAATCTTATGGTGGAGCGAGATTAAAAGTTTCAATAGATGGAAAGTGGTATAACTTAGATGTTTATCGTATGGACCCTTCTACACAAGATTCTTCTGGACACGGACTGTGGAGTTATTCGATGCCATTCTTTTTATTTTCCGATGCGGAGGCGTATAAATATCATTCCCAGTATTATAGCAAACCAAGTAAGGAATTTGAAAAATACAATCCTCCTGCTACAAGCACAAGATTTGATTTTCTAAGTATGATTGTTAGCAAAGGAAAAGAAGATAATCCTGTGGATTTTGAAGTCAATCCTGAATATTTCATGCAAGCATATACAGAAGATTGTGCAGGTAATCAGTACAATCCGTGGGTAACCGGAACATGGCGTAACTATTAAACAAAGCATCAAAAACTGAATATAGATAGGTATATGTATATAAAATTTTATTAATGCTATACAGATAGCATTTGGGAGCCATGCGTGGCTCCTTTTTTGTTTATGAAAAATACCATTATATACACAAAAAGAGAGAAGATTGTAATACTAGAATTAAAAGTAAAAGAATATCTGTACTTTCTCTGTTTATGGGGGTATATTAAAATTAAATCCTGTTAGCATATTAAGGGTAAAAATAACAGGAGGTATAACAAGATGACTGTCATAAGAATAGTAAAGATAGTGAGCTGGATAGTAAGTTTTTTTGCAATTATATATACAATCAATATGTACTATATAAGTGCTAAAGGTACAGCACCGATAGATTTAAAAAAACAATTAATTCCTACAAGAATTACATTATTATTCATTATCGTTATTAATATTTTTTTAAAATTAAGGAGTTAAAATGGATATTTTAGTCAGAAAATATGTGGAAAAGAAAGCAAACAAATGGGGATTCAGTGATGATATTGATATTTCAAAAGAGATAATAAAAGTTGAAAACACATATTCTGACAAAATATTTAAAGTACGATTTAATTCTTTTAGATTTTTAGGGTATTACGGACTTGATGCGTTTGTTAGAAAACGAAAAATTATTTTTTCTCCAGAATGGGCAGCTAGAGTTGTATTAAAACGAAATGAATCTCAAATTCCTTTTTTATATACACTAGGGCATGAAATGGCACATACAGAAAGAGATATTTGTCCACTAAAACATCCTAAATATTGCAAATTTATTGCATGGACAAACGAGGTACATGCGGATTTAGAGAGCGGTAAAATATTTTTAAATAGAGATAAGAAAAAATTGCTTTCAGCAATGCTGTATATATGTAATAGTAACGGGAAAGATATTGAAACAATAACACATCCTTCATGGAAACGAAGATTACAATATGTAGAGAATTTTTCTTCTTTTAATAAAAAGTTGGTATTACAAATAGCAAAGGATACGAATACTTTAAATAATGACATTGTACAAATGGTTCTGAAAAATCATGAAATCTAAAGTCACAAGAAAATTCAGAAAATACATCTGAATCGACTGGAAACAATAAATAGTAAAGAACAGGTTCAGTCAAGCCAATGACTGAATCTTTTTTATCTGCAGCTTTACTGGGACAAGTACCTACCTGGTGGATAAAAACGGCTGCTATGTATCACAGCCCGGAAAAACATATTCATCTCCCGGTTAAAACCGGGAGATTTCTACTTATAATTTAATTAAAAAAAAGAAGTCATTATGGCTTTTTTTTTATTTCTAGCATAAAAAAGAATTCGATTCTTTTTTCCATCTTCTTTTCAAAAAAATCAATTTTACATATTAGGTGGGACTGTGATGGAGCAGTTAGAAAGGAGGATGTCTTATGAAATGCCGAGACAGACCAAATCCATAGACTTATAAAGCAAACAAGCTTGGGTGCTTTATAGCACTATGGTACCGTACCTTGAAAATTATATAAAAAATAACAGGAGGTCATTTATGTTTAGTTTAAAAAAAATCGCTTCTGTTGTAATGGCAACGGCAATGGCTGTGACGACAGCTGTGCCTGGAACAGCGATTGTTGCGAATGCTGAAACAACGACAATAAAGACTCGTGTAAAGAATTCGGATAAGAAGCAGAATACAATTAATGCGGCAGATATGAACAAATTAAGTATCAATACAGAAAATGCAACTGTTACTTATTCTTCTAGTCTTGCTACTGATAATGCAGCAGCTAAATGGGCTAAGAAAGAGATGAAAGACAGCGAAAAACCTAAACTTGGTACCCCGATTGCAGGTAAGTTAGATGCCAATAAAATCAATGACTCTAATAATGGATATTGGATCAAATATTCCGGTATAACTCTTAATGGAGCAGAAAAAGGAGAAAAATACGATTTAAAAGTATCTGTAGAAGAAGCTCATGGAGCTATTAGTGGAGCAGATGGACCATACATTGCATTTCACAAAAAATCCCCAACAAGTATCCGATATAGTGGGTATCAGTGGATTGTTGTTACTTATACATTAACAGATGCAGGAAAATCTACTTTAGCATCTACATGGAAAGGTAATATGACATTCTGGGACATTGACTCTTATCAGGGATTAGAGATTCGTACTCCAGGTCGTGTTACTTGGGCTGGACTTTCAGATGATTCTCATTTAGGTTTTAATATCCCAGATAGTAGATTACCATCAGCTAGCGTAAAAGATAACACCGTTTATTCCAATAATGGACATGATGCAACAGATGGAGCTATAGGAACACATGCGCAGCAACATGCTTTGTATCTTCAAACTCAATTAACACCAGCTAATAACAAAATGAAAATCCGTTTTTTTACAGGTGGAAAAGACGGTAAACAGCCAAATGGGGTCTTTTTATCTTTTGATGCCCGTAACAGATCTGGCGGAACTCCTACTATAATTAACTTTCCATTAACTAAAACCGTTAATGGAAAATCAGATGTTACATTAGCTAATTCGTCTGATTCATTCGAATATACCTTATCTACAATGTGTGGTAATGCGGTTGGAAGTCAAATAAAAAGTTTTGTTTGGAATGATACATTGGAAAGCGTTCTTGAATTTACAGGAAATCCTACTGTAATTAGAGAGAGGGATGGAAAAACTGAAAATGTGACGGGAGATTTTACCGTTAAAACAAATGGACAGGTGTTAACAGCTACTGCAAATAAACTCACTGATGATGAAATGCGTGGTAAATTTACCCTTCATTTCCATGCAAAAGTAAAAGCGGGGGCTAACCTTTCCAAATATCTTAATGCTGATAAAACAGAAGTTGTTATCCCTAACAAGGGTACGTTAACAACAAAACAGGATAGCGGAACAAAAACTAATACATCTAATACTGTCAATGTCCGTATGAAGATGGCAAAACTCGCCGTTGACAAAGTCGTAGACCAGTATGAACATAAAGTGGGAGATACTGTAAACTTTACGATTACAACAAAGGAAACAGGAAATGCAGCAGATGCAGCAAATGTAGCCGTAACAGATACCATTCCTTCCGAGTATAAGATTACTGGTGTAAAAACAGAAGGCGTTGAAGCAAATAGTTCTTTCTCTGGACAGGATGTTAAGGTAACAGTCGCTTCCCTTCCAGCAGGAAAAGAGTTTAAGACGATCGTTACTTGTACTGCATTGGAGAGCGGAAACGCAAAAGAAAATTACAATACTGTAAAAGCTACAGCAACGAATGCCATTGATGCTGTGCAGGATGATGCTGAAGCTTATACAAACAGCGGCGAATTATCTATTGATAAAGTCGTAGATAAGTATGAGTATGAGGTGGGTGATACCGCAAACTTTACCGTAAAGGTAAAAAACAATAAAGGTATTGCCAAAAATGTTACAATCGCAGATACACTTCCTGAAGGATTAGAACTTGTTTCTGGTTCTTTAAAGATGAGTGGAGTGCCTGATTCCGTGACAGAACATGTTGCCGGAACAGCAGACCCAACCAATAAATTGAATCCAGAACTTCGTAATGAGACAGCAACATCAAAAGTTACGTCCAATATTGCAGCAGACGGAAACGGATACAAAGCAACTATCTCCGCTCTGCCAAAAGATGCGGAAGTAACGATCACATTTTCTGCTAAGACAACAAAAGCTGGAAATGGTAAAGAAATCGTCAATATTGCTTCTGCAAAAGCAGATAATGCCGATGAAGTAAAAGACGATGCAGAACTTTACATCAATACAGCAGACCTTTCTATCGCAAAGAAATACATCAATGAGTATAAAGCGAAGAAAAAGGATAACCGAGCAGACAACGAATTCCGTGTTTATGAAGAAGAGACAGGAAATGAGTTAGTAAAATATCAGGTAGATGTAACATCAAACGGTGCAGATGGCACAGTAGCAAAAGATGTAGACATCTCTGATATCAGTTTACCAGATGGACTCATCTTAAACTATGATGATATCCAGATTGTAGAGACCACAAAAGATGGAAAAACAGTAACCTTTAAAGCCGCAGGCGGCAAGGGAACAACCATCAAATATCATGTTGCAGGAACAGCGGATGAAACAAATAAGTTAAATCCAGATAAATATAACGAAACCGAAGACCGTACTCCTGAGATTACTCTGGAAAAGAGCGGTAACGGATGGAAGTTGAAATATACTTATCTTGCCTCCGGCAGCAAACTGACGATCACTTATACTGGTAAAGCAACAGAGATCGTTAATGGTACAGAAGTAAGAAATACAGCAAAGGCAACCGCTTCCAATCTTGAAAAAACAGATGACAAAGCAAAAACAGTAAAAGCGGATGCTCTTGTATATATCAACAGTCCTCGCCTTGTTATCACAAAGAAAGCGGATAAGGAAAAATATGCGATCGGTGATACAGTTACTTATAAAATCGATGTTACAAACTCCCAGATCGGTACAGTCGCAAGAAACCTTGTAATTGATGATGATATCCAGACAGAAGGTGTCGAACTGCAGAAAGCCAGCATTGTGCTGATGGATGCAGAGGGTAATGTTATTAAGAAAGAATCTTATGACGAAGCCGTTAAGAACAACACCTTCGCATTAAAGACAAAGAGACACCTTGTAAAAGAAGGAAATTATAGCCTCTGGGATCTTGAAGCTGGAAAGAAACCGGAAACACAGAAGACATGGAACCCAGTCGGAGTGACAAAAGAAACAAAGCTGCAGATTGAATACCAGATGGTCATCACAGATAACAAGCTTGCTGGTAAAGAGATCAAGAATGTAGCCAATGCCGTATCTGATGAAGCTTTAAAAGTAACGACAGATGCAACTGTTACACCAAACGGCCCATCTATCACGCCGAATAAAGACTCAGATAAAGCAACGTATTACTTAGGCGAAGAAGCACAATATACAATCACAGCCAGACAGAGCCGTGAAAATGTAACTGCTGAAAAGGTTATCATCAAAGACCAGTTCGACCAGAAAGATAACTTTCTTATTAAAGAAGGTTCTTTCCATGTAACATTTAATGGTAATGACATCACAAAAGATGTTAAAATCACATTAAATGAAGCAAAAGATGGATTTACTATCGAAACTGGAAAAGACCTTACAGAAGCAGATACGATCAAAGTAACATATCGTGCGACCCCACAGGCAGCATCCGTTGGAAAAGAGACAACAAACTCTGTTCTTATCTGGGGAAGCAATGCACCACAGGTACTTGCTACAAACAGAGTAAAGACAGAACCTGTTACACCGGAACTTTCTATCACAAAGAAATCCGATAAAAGCGTTTATTCTATTGGAGAGACTGGACACTACACTGTAGTAGTCAGACAGACAAAGAAGAATGCGACAGCAGAAAATGTTGTTATTGCTGATGCCATGCAGGTAGCCGGAACAAAGATCAGCAATGTTAAGATCATGAAAGGTGAGAAAGACATTACTGAAAAAGCAGAGATTTCTGTGAAAGATGGAAGTTATTCTATTAATACAAATGAAAACCTTGCAAAAGATGAAACATTCACAATCACATACGATGCATTGTTTGAATCTGATTTCTTAGATGGAAAGAAAGTGAAGAACATTGCTGATGCGAAAGCGGATAATGCAGATGAGGTAAAGGCTGATAATGAAGTAACCCTTCATGCACCAAACCTTACTATCACAAAATCTTCTGATAAGAAGGTTTACAATCTTTCCGATACTGGACATTATACTGTAAAGGTAACACAGGATAAGAAAGATGCAGAAGCAATCAATGTAAGGATCAATGATGCACTGCAGGTTAAGGGCGTAAGCATTGTAAAAGATTCTGTTAAGATTGCTGATACTACTGGAAAAGACATCACAAAAGATGTCAAGATTGAGACAAAAGATGATAGCTACTCTATCAACACTGGCAGAAACTTAGCGTATGGTGAATCTTTCACTGTAACTTATGATGTGGTATTTAAGGATGCATCTTTAGCAAATAAAGATATCCCTAACGTAGCTGAAGCTGTTGCAGACAATGCAAAAGCAGAAACAGATAATACCGTTACACCAGTTGATATTGAAGACGGACTTACAGCTATCAAAACGGCAAATCCAGAAAGTGGATCTGTTGTAAATACAGGTAATGAAATCACTTATAACATCACTGTCACAAATACTTCGAAAGAAGATAAGAAGAATGTAATGATCCGTGATATGGTTCCAGAACTTACGGAATATGTATCTGGTGGAACTCTTAAGACTATCAGTGGCAAATCTTATGTTACTTTCTTAGTTGATACTTTAAAGGCAGGAGAGTCTAAGACAGAATCCTTTAAGGTAAAAGTAACAGGAACAGGACTTGCAACGATCAAAAACGTAGCACAGGTAAAAACATCTGATGAGCCAGATAAGCATTGGGAAGATGATGATTTTGTTGATACCAATAAAGTTATCCACACCATCCCATATATCGTAACAGAAGTTGTTCCTGCTCTTTCAATCGAAAAATCATCTGATAAAGAGACATACAGCGTAGGCGATACTGGACACTATACTGTAAAGGTAAGTGAGACAGAAAAAGATGCGGCTGCAAAAGATGTCATCATCAAAGATGCGATTGAAAATAATGCAGCAGATATCTTAACAGATACAATCAAGATCACAGATCCTGATGGAAAAGATATCACAAAAGAAGTAGAAATCAAATCTACAAAGAGCGGCTATACTATTAAGACTGGCAAAGATTTAAGCTATGGTAAGGCATTTACCGTAACTTATGATGTGAAGTTTACAAAAGCGTCTGTTGCTAATGAGAAAGTACGAAATGTAGCAAAAGCTACTGCCGGAAACTTAACAACAACGACAACAAAGGATGTAACTCCGGGAACTTATAAGGATGAAAACGGAAATGCACTCTTTGAGATTGTAAAAGATTCTGACCCAGCAAATGGCAGCACTGTCAATGTGGGGGATGATATCAAATACTCTATCAAAGTAAAGAACACATCCGAAAAAGACATCTCAAACATCCATATCCTTGACGCTGTACCAACCGGCACAACATACAAAGATGGCGGGGATGTAAAAGATATCAACGGTGTATCTTATGTTGCATTTACGATCGATACTTTAAAAGCAGGAGAAGAAAAGACCGTATCCTTTACGGTAACTGTTAATGAAAGTGCTGACAAGCAGGTTGCAAACAAAGCGTTAGTAAAAGTAACTGACAAAGACGATGATACTGATTTAAGCTCCTATCAGGAGACAAATGAGGTAACCCATCCACTGCCATCATGGGTAGAGGATGATAACGAAGTTACTGTGATCGCTCCAAGCTTAACTATCCAGAAAGCATCTGATAAAGATGTTTATCAGGTAGGCGAAGTTGGACATTATACAGTAACAGTAGGACAGGATACAGAAAATGCAGTTGCAAAAAATGTTGTTATCAAAGATGCTTTACAGGTAAAAGGTGCTGAGATCCAGACAGCTACAATCAAGATTGTAGATACAAACGGAAAAGACATCACAAATAAAGTAGATAACATCACAAAGGATACATCTGGTTACACAATCGAGACAGGAAGAGACCTTGCCTTTGGCGAGACATTTACTGTGACATATGATGTATTGTTCAAAGATGGCTCTTTAGCAGGACAGGCTGTAAAGAACATCGCAAAAGCAAAAGCGGACAACGCATCTGCAAAAACAGACAACGATGTGACACCGGTTACTGTAGAAGACGGACTCACTGCATTAAAGAGTGCCGAGCCAGCTTCCGGTACACAGGTTAAAGCCGGAGACGAGATCACATACAATATTGAAGTAACAAATACTTCTAATGAGGAAAAGAAAAACGTCCTCGTTCTGGATGCTGTACCAGACAAAACAACTTATGTTGAAGGTTCTGGCGGTAAATTAGTCGAGATCAGCGGAAAATCTTATGTATCTTTCACTGTTCCAAGCGTAGCAGCTGGAGCGTCAGAGAGCGTTTCCTTTAAAGTAAAGGTAGCTGATACTGTAACAGATGATGATGTAATCACAAATGTTGCACTTGTAAAGAAAGCAGATAAGGAGAATCCAAAAGATCCTTCTTCATGGACACCTGATAGCTTCGTACCAACAAACGAAGTAAAACACCCAACATCTGATTGGGTAGAGACAGAAAAAGAAGTTACAGTAGATGGTCCGGAAATGGCTATCGAAAAAACATCTGATAAAAACGTTTATGGTGTTGGCGAAACAGGTCACTATACTGTAAAACTCAGCCAGACAAAAGAAAATGCTGAAGCAAAGAACGTCATCATTGAAGATGCCTTACAGACAGAAGGTGCTGAAATCCTTTCTGATACGATCAAAGTATTGGATACAAAGGGTACAGACATCACAAAATCTGTCCAGATCGCAACTACAAAAACATCATACACTATTAAAACTGGTATGAATCTTGCAAAAGATGAATCCTTTACTGTTAATTACGACGTTAAGTTCACTTCCAAGTCCCTTGTAGGCAAGAAAGTGAAAAATATCGCAATTGGTAAAGCTGATACTGGTGAAGTAACAACTGACCATGAAGTTGACGTTGATAAGGGTACGGACCCTCGTTTAGTAGTGAAAAAGACATCTGATAAAGATTCTTACAAAGTAGGCGGGCAGGGACAGTACACTATCACTGTAACAAACGACCGTAAAGGTACTGTTGCAAAGAATGTAGTCATCAAAGATGCCTTACAGACAACGGGAACTGTCATTGATGAAAAGAGCATTAAGGTTACTGGTCCAGATGGAAAAGAAATCAAAAAAGCTACGATCAAGATGACAAAGAACGGATTTACCGTTAAGACAAAATCCAACTTAGAGGGTGAAAAATCCATGAAAGTAACTTATAAAGTAACTTTCAAAGATGCATCCCTTGCTGGAAAGAATGTAAAGAACGTGGCAACGGCAACTTCCGATAATACAAAGCCAGGAAAATCCACGAAGACTGTCAAAGTTACAAAAGCTACTCCGAAGAAATCCACACCAAAGAAATCTTCCGGAAAGAGCAGTGGAAACAGTGGCAGCGGAACTTCCTCCAATGGTGGAAGCAATGGCACATCAAAGACTGTTAAGACAAGCGATATCATCTTTATGGTATTGATTGGAGCAGCGGTTGTATTTTGTGTCAGCGGCGTTGTATATGTCATTAAGAAGAGAAAAAGAATCTAACATTTAGATTTATTTTTAGCACCTGCGGGCAACCGCAGGTGTTTTTTCATATTAAAGATAAAAAAGCGGAAAGCAGGACAAATAAATGAAAAACACACTTTTCTTGAAAAAAAGAATAAAAAACTAATGAAACAACTTGAAGAATACAAAGAATTGCAGGTAAGGCAACAACAGCCAGAATATCCAGAACGATAGCTTTCTTATAAAAATTAAAAAATACATATTAAATAAGGAACAAAAAATATTTTTGTTCCCTCATTTTTTTAATCCTTTCTTAAAGCCCCGGTCTTGTACCGGGGTTTTTATTTTGAAAAATATGGTACGAAGGAGGCTATTTTTTCGTAACAACATAAAAGAATTTCAAATCCTCTCCAGTATATTCCTTCATAAACTCATCTATATCTTCATATTTATCCGATGGAATAACATAGCCATCTTTATCTGTTATACCAAAAGTCAATGTATATGGAAGCCTTGCTTCTAAGTATTTTGGAAAGTTACGATAAAATGGAATTGATTTTTTCCAATTTCCATTAAAAGAGTCTGTATAGGCTAATGTACCCGTTATTTTTTCTGGAATAATATCCCATTTGCATAAAATATCATATAGCATCGCATTTAAAAGTTCTGTACACAAATGCTCTTGTTTGAATTCTGGCGGATAACTTATAGCCCTTGCTAGACTTTCAATATATAGTATTTTTTCGTCAGCCGATAACTGAAATATACAGTGTGCTAATTCCCATTTTCTATAGTGAAAAGTGTACTGATAACTTGAACCATCTGGAGTCCAATGCAGGTCAGCAATGGGTGGAAATTTTTCTGTCAAATAAATCATCTTTGAATCCTCCTTGTTTTAAAAAAGTATACATATTAATGATATCACAAAAAACCAATGAACTAAAATAAGGAAGGAGTGTCATCTCTAATATGGAAAAGTATATTGTAGATGAAATGAAGCGGCTTGAAGAACAGCTTGCTGTTTTCGCAAAAGAAGAAGAAGATTTCTATCAGATGAAAAAAGGACAACTGGTCTTTTATCAAAGCGTTATCAGTGGGATGTTCAATCTGATGTCTGTACTATTTGGCGCTGTATGCGAGTATGACCGAACTTTGCCGTTTAAAAATGGACGTTCTGGTATCAGTGAAACTCATAACAAAGCATTATTGATATGCAGAAAAAACCATGAAATATTTGCACATTTATTGTTGGTTTTGGAAGACAGAATCAAGGCTGAGAGTGCAAAAGAAATCGCTGCTACACAAAATCTGGAATTTCCCAGACACGCTTGAAAAGAATCCTCGACAGAAAAGAAGAAGGAAAACTCGATATTGATACATTAAGGGTAGTCTGCCAGACGTTAAATATTCCAGTCGAATATGTTAGCCAGTAAGGAGGAAAACAAAATAGAGGTAACACACAACCTCTCTTTTGGAATCGAATTCTTTTTATCGCCTTATAAGAAAGTCTGTTTTCAGGCTTTCTTTTTTCTTACAAAAATTCTTCTCACAAGATGACTTGCTATGATTTGAGTGTATCTGGAACACACATATACCTGTGATAATTTTTCACACAACTTAGGTTTGTTATGTGAAGAAATATCACTTATATATCTATGAAGAAAGTCCACAGATATATGTGTGTTTTTCAGACACACAACTTCTACATATTAATAAAGGAAATTATTGCAAGAAAAGAAAGGAGCAATTATGGTACCTACAAATCTTTATAGAACTCGTCACGAATTTTTTAATATCCCAATGCAGCTTCCGAAAGCCCCTAAATTTATCGTTGGTCTGGATGCAGGCTATTCCGGGATGAAGGTATGGTATGAAAGAGGGTATTTCTGTTTTCCATCATTTGTAAAAGAACTGACAGATGAAAGCCTGAACCTGTTTGATGAAAAGGATATCCTGTACCGGGACAATGATACTGGAAAAACATATATGCTGGGTTACACTGCACAGGAAATGGTTGAAAGTGGAGATACGAACGAAACAGACTCTGAGACTTATGATCGAAAAAGATATTGGAATCCAAAGTTTCAGATCTTATGCAAGGCAGCGATTGGGCTCGCTATTATGTCAAGAGAGAAAGAAGATAAACGTCCTATTTTCTTGGAAACAGGACTTCCGGCTTCTTACCTTAAAGCAGACTCCTCTGCAATGAAAGAATCATTGACAAAACCATTTAACTTTTCTTTAAAAAAAGGAAATAAACCATGGGTAAATATTAATCTACAGATTACTTCTGAAAATATCCATCTCATGGCGCAGCCAGCAGGGGCTTTATATTCAGCTTTGATTGGAAAAGATGCAAAATACAGTGCAGATACTAAAAAACTTCTCTTCGGAAAAACGTTAGTTGCTGATTTTGGGGGCGGTACAGCTGATTTTTATGGTATTAAAAACCGAAGGATCGTTTGTTGTGAGTCACTTTTAAATATTGGAAGTGGTGAGATTTTAAAACGTGTTTCCAAACTTATCATGGACGAATATGGCGAGGATATCCGTAGTCAGGCATTACAGCATAATCTTGAGACAGGGTATATCATTTGCCTGAATGAAGAAACAATGGAACAGGAGAGTAAACCGATTGGGGAATTAGTGAAACAGGCAAGCCATGAAGTATTCCTTGAGGCTATGATGCGTTCACGTTCAATCACGAATACGTTCCGTGATTATGAAACACTGATCGTTGCCGGAGGAACTGGAGAAGCATGGTTTGAGGATATCCAGCAGTATTTAGCTGGCATGAAAACATTACAGATCTTACCAAGCAATATAAATGCTACAGATGTCCCATTTCTTTACTCTGTTGCAAGAGGATATTATCAGTTTAGATATATGTCTATGGCTAAATAAGGGGAGGTGTATATATGTCAAGGTCGTTTGCAATCCGATTTTATACAAAGCATGATATCGATCTTTTGACTTTATATTACCGCAATGTAGATGTGGCGAACGTAATGCATCAAGTTTTGGTTGCTTTTATAAAGGGAGAGGAATTTCTCCTTTCCCTGCCAAATCCATCCGAAGATGATTTTCAACCCCAAAGTACGCATGGCGCGAAGGTGGAGTATAGATTGTTTTTAGATGAAGAGGATGCTACTGACAGGCAAATTATTGAGATGATCGATAAAATCAATCCTGGAGCATGGAATAATTTTTTCAAAAGTCTGTTACGTCTTTATTTATGGAGACCTATTGCTGAAAATTTTCTTAATAACAAAGAAGATTATCTGTATTTTACAGAAAAGTTATATCCTTTTACAAAGGATAAATGCAAAATGATGCTGATAACACGAAAGAAGCCTGCAAAAAGGAGGAAAAAGATGGTCAAAAAGCGTACAACCTCCATTCCCTCTCCTGAAACATCTTATATCCCTCCGAAAATAGAAAAAACAGAAGCGGAACCGATTGATCTTATGCCAGAGGCAGTCATGAAACAGAGTTTACCAGAATCTGCGCCTATATCTCCTCCTATACCTGAGTCAGAATATTCCATGTATCCCAAAAAAGAACAACAGGAAGAACCAGAAAAAGAAAATACATTTTATTTTGAGAAAGCTCCAGACGCAGTGGTAGTAGCGGACGAGCATTTAGCTGCTTCAGATGAAGATATGGACGCTTTCACGAATGCGTTTGCACAACTTATAGATTCTTAAAAGAAAGATAAAGAGGTGACATATAATGCGGGAATATAATTTATCAAAAGAAGAAAGAGCTGAGATTTCAACGAAAATGACAGAATTATTAGAACTTTGTCAGATTCATCATTGTCCTATGTTTGCAACGGTGGCTTTATCAAACAGCCTTACAAAGACAGAATATGAAAACGTAACTTTTGGTGCTAATGCAAATCAGGTTTCTTTAGCTGATGACCAGATACGGCATCATATCCTTATCGCTGGTTCTAATTTTGTAGCGGTTCCGAAAAGAGACAGCGTAGAAGTTGATATGTCAAAGTTCATGTCACATAAGGGGGAAAAGAATGAGTAATAAAAACGCTGTTATTGTTTCTATTAAGGATTATGAACTTTTATGTAGCAACAATGCAAAGTTTTTAAAGGATTATAATATTTTTCTAGTAAGAGGTTCTGGGCAAAATGCGGATCTAAAAGGAACTTACAGAGAACTTATCGTAGATAATCCGGATGATGGACAGATGATATTAACAGCTTTCAAAGAAATTTTAAAGGAAGATGAAATGAAAGACAATTTACTCGTCTTTTTTGGAAAAAATCTTCCTCGAATGGATAAAGAAGCTTTGTCTGAATATAAGACAGTCTTTTGTCCAAAAGGAAATCTAAAAAAAGGTGTTGACAAGTTTATCAATAAGCAGTCATATCAAAATTTTCGAAATAAATCTTCTGCCGATAAAGCACCTAAAAAACAAGACGTGAAAGAAAATGAAAAGAAAAGCGAAAATAAGACTGAAAGTAAAGCTGTGACTGCACCGAACACACCAAACGAGTTTTATAATCCTTTTACTGGAATCGGGACAGAAGATAAACAAGCAGAGAATGTGGGGAAATCTATCCCTCAAGGCAAAAAGGTAGGTGAAGTTCCCAAAACTATCCCTGACGATGTAGCTGAAGAAAATAAAAAAATCACAGGTATGATCACTGCGGAAAAGGCTCGATTGGTAAATCTTCTCCGTAAGAGATTGTCTTTTCATATCAAATTATGTATTAAGACGGAGCTTTCGCCCCGAGAAGTGTTTCTTCTTGTGGAGCTTGTCTCTAAAATACCACCAAAAGAAAACTGGAATAAAGAAAAATTCGGGGAATGGAGCTGGGAGGCGGAAAGGAAAAAGCTATTAGAATCATGGAAGTCAGTGCAAGGAAATGAATCCTTAACGAAATTGACATTTGATGATTACGTAAAGATCAAAAAAGAGATTATTTATTATTATAATCTTGTTGCTTTTTTATATGGTGAAGACGTATATCAAGGTTTTTAAGAGGAATGGGAAATATCCCATTCCTCTTTTCCTTTTTTCTGAAAAAACATATTAGAAGGGATTTTTCAGAAAGGAGGATATTATGGAAAGAGAAAAAGAAATCTTTCTGGAAGAAGAGAGAGAACAAAAATTAAAGGACCGGCAGGTATTTGTCAATCTGACCCGTGACCGTCCAAAAGAGATTGTAGAGACAGAGATCATAGATAAAACAATTCCTTCTCCAGATACAAAAAGAAAAGATGAAGAAAGATACAAGGGACATCTTAGAGATTCTTTGCTTGACGAAGCTCAATCTGAGTGGGAAGAAAAGATGCAGAAACGAAAAGACTATGCAGCTGATAATTTTGATTTCGCACAAAAAGAATCGGATTCCATTGGATCATCTCCAGACCTTATTGCTGCACCGGATAAACAAGAATCGAAGCAAATTGTATCTAAACCAAAAGTTATCGTAAAAAGTGACGATAGAACTTTTACACAAAATGCTCTAAAAAAAGAATCCGATTCTTCTTATATAAAATCATCTCAATCTTCTTTTAATGAAAGTCACTTGAGAGATAGTAAAGAAATGGACGCACAAAAAGAATGGGAACAGAAAATGCGGGAGCGTCCTGCCCATGGAGAAAAAGCACAAGAACAGGGAACCTCATTTGACATTGATGAACTTGGAGAAAAACGGGATGCGTTACAGGAAAAAGCAATAAATGATGCTATGCAATACACTATGGCTAATTTTGCGAGATATCAAACAAATAGTATCACAAAAATCCTATCTTCTCAAAAAAGAGTGATACAAAATGGTAAAGATTTTCTTTGGCGTACAAGCGGCGGGCAAACAAGCACTGGTCGGGGAATTAAAGAGACAGAAGAAAACGTCATGCCTTTTATTCAAATGGCTGTTGATACTACAAAAAGGACTTTAGCAACATCTATTGCTGGAAATATGCATATGGACAAAGATTTCCAAAAAGCATGTGAGATATTAAAAGCACAGCTAGGAGAAGAAAAAACACTTTTTTCTGTCGATACTTCCAGAGCTATGACCACAGATGATTTCAAAAAATTGCAAAAAGGGCTGCAAAAATATCTAAAAGATAAGAATATCGGCATATTTTCCAGTAAACCAAAAGTCTTAGAATTTGAAATCAATCGAGCTATTAAATCTGGAAGGCTTACTATAGAAGAAGGTCAGGCTGCTAAAGTTCTCAACCGAAGGCTTGGAGAGATTAGGGGACTGTCTGGTAAATCAAATTTGTTTCATTTACTCCGCTTTGGACGAAGAAAGCTTCACAAATATGGCAGACAAGAATCTACGCTTAATGCGATGTTTATGACCGGAGCGTTGCTGCGGCATACAAAGAATGTTA
>ERZ857969.1561-NODE-1561-length-30661-cov-4.972424_pt1 | contig 30661 bp, 30 predicted proteins | sample MGYA00519864_ERZ857969 | MGnify/ENA primary metagenome ERZ857969 (study PRJEB31778, sample SAMEA3449382) | human gut metagenome | biome: human gut; feature: human-associated habitat; material: faeces | place: United Kingdom | collected 2010/2012 ... | reverse complement strand
GGGTTCGAGTCCCTCATTCTCCACCATCGGGAAGTGGCTCAACTTGGTAGAGCACTTGGTTTGGGACCAAGGGGTTGCAGGTTCAAATCCTGTCTTCCCGACCATTAATGTAGACAAAGGAACTAGCAAATAGTTCTTTTAATTTTTAATCAAAAAGCATAATAATTAATTGCAATTTTAAAAGCTTTATGATAATATATCTTTCAGGGGATGAGTAGTATATGGAATTACCTTTTGATTACATTTGTTTTTATATAATGAAAATACTAAGAATAAGAGGCAAAAACACAGAAATAACTAAGAAAAGCCTCGCAGAATTTACAAATAGAATGTTCAAATTAATGGAACTAGATGAAAAAGAAAAAAGAGAGATGCGTGAAAACTTCGATTTCAATTACGAACTAATAAATCTAATCGAAGAAAATGACAGTTATTTTGAATTGGAGGGTAACAAACTATCCCTAGATGAAGAAACAACTGATCAAGAACTAGAAGACGTCCTAATAGATACATCACTTAACTATGATGAAAAAATAATCGATGAGGTTGATGAGACCATAGAATACAATGCTATCTTTTTAGATATATTAGGAATTAAAATAAGAAAAGAAAACTATCACTTCTTATCAGATTTAGAAAAGAAAATAGAAAAACTATATTGTCAATTAGAAATAAATCAGGAATGTGAGTTATCTAAAAAAGAGATAATCAATAAAATAAAAGCTTCAACTGTATTAAGAAGATTAGTATTTCTAAATATGTCTCAGTACTTAAACTATAATGAGTATTATGATTTATTTATATATAGTGATAATGTAGCAGGAGCTATGGATGAAGACACCTATCTACCACTACTTATCTATGATGAAAAGTTCGATGAAGTAGAAATAATCAATAATTCTCTTCAGAGAGCAGTCTTTCTAGTAGAACCAGCTTCCTATTACAATATAAAAAATAAAATGTTTCAAGATATCAAAACTAGAGAGGATCTAGGTCTATTAGAATCAAAGTCGGAACAAAGTTTCTATTTACATTTATTAAACAATTTAACTAGAGAATTAGAAATAAAAAATGATTTTAGTCTTTGTCAAGAACTGGCTATAGCAAGATATAGACTAATGAATGCTCTAGATACCGTTTATGACACAACAACATTCTTAGGAAAAACTGAAGCTTCAGACTACATAAAAGATGAAACAGTCCTAGATTATTCATTCATTAAACAAGAAGTATACTTCTTTATTAGAGAACTATTAGAATATCAAGATTGTCAATATACTACTCTTGATGGAAGAGTACCAGATAGTGCTATATACTATTATAACTTTATTAAAATGCTATTTATAGAAACCTATTATAAACTAACTAAAGATGAAAAAATAATAAACTTAATAAATAACAATAAAAACTATGGAATTAATAAAATAAGTAGTAATCTATTATCCTCAATAGTAGATAAACCAAAGCGTAAAATAAAATAAATAACTATCTATAGACAATAATAACTGAACTAAAAACAAATATATAGAAAGTATCACTTAAGATATTTTCTTTTTCTATCTTTAAAACCCATATAATAAAACAATATTTTTACATCTTTTTATGTAAAATTAAAGAAAAAATGTTTACAAAGAATACTAATTATAGTAGAATATAATCATAGAGTGGCACAAAGTGGAAGAAAGTGGGGGACACTTATGTTAATTGGAGAATATCATCATAACCTTGATGAAAAAGGAAGATTAATTATTCCTTCAAAATTTAGAGAAGAAGTTGGCGAAAACTTCATTATCACCAGAGGATTAGATGGATGCCTATTCATCTATGGAATAAAAGAATGGCAAGCAATAGTTTCAAAACTAAATCTATTACCATTCACCAAAAAGGATGCAAGAACATTTAATAGATTCTTTATGTCTTCTGCTACTGCACTCGAATTTGATAAACAAGGTAGAATAAACATACCAACAACACTCATTAACTATGCTAATTTAAAAAAAGAATGTACAGTAATTGGGGTAAACGATCGCCTAGAAGTATGGGCTACAGATAAATTTAATAGCCTAATCGAAGATAATCTTGATAAAATAGCAGATGTTACTGAGAATTTATTTGAAGGACTTGATAAAGATGCATAAAACAGTATTATTAGAAGAAGCAGTATCTGCTTTGAATATCAAAGAAGATGGGATATATGTTGATGCTACTTTGGGATTCGGGGGACATAGTGGTTTAATATTAAAAAAGATAAAAAGGGGCTTTCTATTCGCCTTTGATCAAGACAAAATGGCGATAGATTACTCCCAAAAAAAGCTAAAAGAAATCGGAGATAACTTCGAGATAATAAAATCCAATTTTGCTTATCTACAAGAAGAATTAGAAAAAAGAAACATAAAAAAAGTAGATGGCTTCGTCTTTGATATAGGAGTCTCTTCTCCTCAACTAGATGTTGCCGATCGTGGTTTTAGCTATCATAATGATTCTAAGTTAGATATGCGAATGGATACCAGTAGAGATTTATCAGCTTATAATGTAGTAAACGAGTACTCTTATCAAGATCTAGTTAGAATACTAAGAAACTATGGAGAAGAGAAATATAGTACAAGTATTGCTAAAAACATAATAAAAGCAAGAGAAACAAAAAACATTGAAACAACCCTAGAACTAGTAGACATAATAAAAAATAGTATTCCAGAAAAAGCTAAGAAGGGATCCCATCCTGCTCGTAAAACATTCCAAGCTATAAGAATAGAAGTAAATAACGAATTAGAAGTATTAGATATAGCACTAACAAAAGCACTAGATATGTTAAATGTTGGTGGAAGACTAGCAGTAATTACATTCCATTCTCTAGAGGACAGATTAGTAAAAGAAAAATTTCATAAATATTCCGCAGTTGACAGTAACCTATCAAAGTTACCATTTATCCCAGAAGAATATTTACCAAAATATAAACTAATAGAAAACATAGTTCCCTCTAAAGAAGAGATTGAAGAAAACAATAGAGCTAGATCAGCACGACTTAGAGTAATTGAAAGAATAAAGGACTGATATAATGAAAAAGAATAAAAAAAAGAAAGGGTTTACAAAATTAGAAAAGTTTTTGTATAAAAGTTCTGTATTTATCGCAGTAGTTCTTTTGATAGGAATTGTCTTTACTAGTGCTACTGTATCAAAAATGAATATAGAATTACAAAAAATAAGTAAGGTCGTAGAGTCTCAAGAAGATACTAATCAAAGCCTTACTATGAAAATAAACGAAATGGCTTCTCTTGAAAATATTCAAGATGTCAGTAATAATTTAGGACTTGCATATAATAATGATAACATTAAGACTATAGAGTAAGGTGATAAATAATGAGAAAAGAAGGAAGAAGTAGTGATAAGTTTAAAGTAAATAAACTAATTATTATTTTTACCTTTTTTTTGTTTGCAGTATTAATAGTAAGATTATGTTATCTATGTTTAGTAGATTATAAAGTAGGAGACTCTACTATCGCAGCCTTTATTAAAAATAGAAATACAACTGAAGAAGTAATAATGCCAAGAAGAGGTACCATATATGATATACAAGGTGATATATTAGCTAACGATGTCATAAGTTATACCGTAATAGCTTACTTATCAGATACTAGAGTAGATGCCAAAGGAAATAAAAACTATGTAGAAGATATTGATGATACTAGTACTAAATTAGCATCTGTATTAGCAGTAGATAAAGAAGAAATAAAAGATATATTAGAAAAAGGTAAGGAAAGTGGCAAATATCAAGTAGAATTTGGTACTATTGGAAAGGGTCTAAGTGAAATAGTAAAAGATGAAATAGTAGCTCTAAATCTTCAAGGAATAGACTTCTTAAAAGATATAAAAAGATATTATCCAAATGGTGACTTTGCTTCATATATGTTAGGTTATACTATATTAAAAGAAGATAAAGATAATAATAAATGGATAACAGGAGAAATGGGACTAGAAGAATACTATAATAGTGACTTAAAAGGAAAAGCAGGTTATAGAACTTATGAAAAAGATAAGTATGGTTATAAAATAGCAAATGGTCGTGAATATGTATCTCCATCAGAACAAGGAAAAGATATCTACTTAACCGTAGACAGTAATATTCAATTGTTTCTAGAAAATGCTGTTAAAAAAGCTGAAGCAGACTCAGAAGCAGAATGGACACTATTAGTAGCTGCTGACGCTAAAACAGGAGCTATCCTAGGTTACTCATCAACGCCATCTTTTGATCCTAACCTTCGTAATATGACTTCTTATGTAGATCCTTTAGTAACCCTATCTTATGAACCAGGGTCTACTATGAAAATATTTAGTTATATGTGTGCTATTGATTCAGGAGCTTATGATGGTAATACCACTTATGAATCTGGAACTAAGACATATGAATCTGAAACAGAAGACAGTACCGTAACCATATCTGACTGGAATAAGACTGGATGGGGAAAAATAACTTATGATCAAGGTTTTGCTCTATCATCAAATATTGCCGTAGCTAATATTGTAGAGACTGTAATAACAAAAGAAGATTTAAAAGCCTGCTACGCTAAGTATGGCTTTGGTAAGAAGACTGGCTTTACTCTAAAGAGAGAAGAAACTGGAAATATAGACTATAGTTATCAAATAGAAGCGGCAACTGCTGGTTATGGACAAGGAATAACAACAACACCAATTCAACATATCCAAGCTTTAACAGCTTTAACAAATGATGGTATAATGTTAAAACCATATATTGTAGATAGAATAGTAGATAGTGATACTAAGAAGATTATAACTAAGAATGAAAGACAAGAAGAAGGTCAAATAGTAAGTACTGATACTGTTGCTAAAATGAAAGAATTAATGGCAAGTGTTGTCAATGGTACTAAAGAGACATCAACAGGATCTGCCTACTATATGGATGGTTATAGTCTAATAGGAAAGACAGGAACTGCTCAAATATTCGATTATTCAAAAGGAGAATATATGAAAGGAGACTCTGATTACATATATTCATTCTCTGGAATATTCCCTGAAGAAAATCCTAAAATAATACTATATGCGGCAATTAAAAGACCAAAAGATACAACTAATTATTTAGCTCCAATGATAAAAGAAGTAGAACAGAATATTACCAAATATTTAAATATTGAAGATACTACTAAAGAAAAAGAATCTTATAAAGTAGAATCCTACTATAATAAAGATACTAATAGTACTAAAGCAAAATTAGAAAGTAAGAATATTAAAGTATTAACTTTAGGTACTGGTAGTAGAGTAATAGGACAATATCCAAATACAAATAGTACTATATATGAAGGAGATTTAATAGTATTAAAGACTAATGAATATAATAATAAAATGATAGATTTAATAGGTTATTCTCATAAAGACGTAATAAATATATTAAAACTATTAGATATAGATTATACACTAGAGGGTACAGGTTATGTCTATGAACAGAGTATACCTCCTGATGGTGATATAAATGAAACACTAGTACTAAAACTACAAAATAAGTATTAAGGAGGTATATATGGACGAAGATACAAATGAAATATCAAAGATATTATACTTAATTTTAATTATTTTAATATGTATAGTACTAGGAGTTTACTTAGCTCAACTTATAATTAATTAATAAAGAACTTCGGTTCTTTTTTTCATCTCACACTAAAGTTGTTCGCTGTTTTATGAAGCCTATAGTCTTCATAAAATATTTTAAAGCCTTATTGTGTTACAAAAGTCTTTAAAATAAACATTTTTTGGTAAATTTTGTCAAAAAAAGGATTGACAAACTTCCTGAAAAGTTATAGAATTAATCTAAATTATCAAAAAAGGGAGTGAACGGTATGCTAAAATATGCTGTGTTAAATATTAATTCTATACCTAATGATGTTAGAATTTATTTAGCTGACATATTTTTCTGCTGCCACAAATATAAAAGTATTGTTGTTACCAAAGAGTAGTATTCAGTGAATGACTGATTTAACATCATTCACTGTAGTACTACTCTTTTGTTATATATGGAGGTGAAATAATGAATAAACTTAATATTGATGATTTACTTAATTTAGTTAGAAGCTATAATCCAGATGAAGTAGAAATTATAAAAAAAGCATATTATTATGCTGACAATCTTCACTCAGGACAGAAAAGACAGAGTGGAGAACCGTATATAATACATCCACTTAATGTAGCATATATACTAGCAAGTATGCACGCTGATAAAGACACAATATGTGCCGGACTATTACACGATACTTTGGAAGATACCAATACCACAAAAGAAGACATTTCACATGATTTTAGTCCCGAGATAGCAGCTTTGGTAGATGGAGTAACTAAAATAAGTAAACTCAATTTTTCTACCAAGAAAGAGCAAAATGTTGCCAATACTAGAAAGATAATTACCAGTATCACAAGTGATGTTAGAATAATAATTATTAAATTAGCAGATAGACTTCATAATATGAGAACGTTAGAGTATAAAACAGAATTCAAACAGAAAGAAAACTCATTAGAAACAATGGATATATTTGTTCCACTTGCTTATTACATTGGTGCATATAGAATTAAAAACGAATTAGAAGATTTATCATTTAGATACTTAAAGCCAGATATTTATATAAGTTTACTTGAAAAAAATAAGAAATTAGAAGAGGAAAATAAAAATCTTTTATTAGAAATGAAATATAAAATAGAAGATATTTTAAAAGATAATAATATTCCTAATGAAATAAAGGTTAGAACCAAAAATATATATGGCATATATAAAAGGCTAAATGAGGGAGAAAAATTGTCTGATATACATGATCTTTTTTCTCTTAAAATAATGGTTGATGAGATAGATAATTGTTATAAGGGATTAAGGTATATACACAGTTTATATCCTCCTATAAATAGCAAGTTCAAAGATTATATATGTAATCCTAAAACCAATATGTATAGTAGTCTTCATACAACTGTATTTGGACCTGATGGAAGACTTGTTCAAACACAAATTAGAACATTTGATATGGATAAGATCGCATCATTTGGGCTTACAGCTTATTTTGATATAAATAAAGGCGAAGCAAGAAAAGTAATGCAAGAAGATTTAAGGAATAAATATCAATTTTTTAGTTCATTATTAGAAATCAATTCTGTATTTGCAGATAATCAGGAATTTGTAAATCAAATAAAAAAGGAATTATTTTCTGATAAAGTATATATTTATGGAATTAACGGAAATAGAATAGAATTACCTAAAGGATCAACAGTAATAGATTATGCTTTTAACTTAGACTCTGATATTGGGAATACTATGATAGGAGCTGTTGTTAACGATGATTATAAGGATGTTAGTTATGTTCTTAAAAATAACGATAGAGTAAGGATTATTAGTGATGAGTTATCATTTGGCCCAAGAGAGGAATGGATTGCTAAAGCAATTACAACGAAGGCAAAGAAGAAAATAAGGGAATTTAGGAAATGATAGAATAGAAGTAAAAGGAAACCAGAATGATTTAATAGAAAGTGGGTGAGAAAATGAATATTGGCTTTGATATTGATGATACAATTACTAATTCTAGTGATATATTTGTTAAATATGCGATAGAATATAATCATATAAAAAAAATTTGTTATCCAATTAATATAAATGAAAAAGACCAAACTTTGGCATTTGGATGGAATAACGATAATAAAATTGAATTTCAAAAACGATATTTAAAAAAAATTTTAATGGAAACTACTCCAAATAAGGATGTGATTAATACAATTAACCATTTAAAAAATAATCATCATACAATATTTTTAATTACCGCAAGAAGTGATTATGAAATACCAGGCATGTATGAATTAACGAAGGAATGGTTATTAAAAAATCAAATTAATTATGATAAATTATTTGTCAATTCTAATGATAAACTTTCCATTTGCAAGGATAATGATATTGATATATTTATTGATGATAATGTTGATATTTGCAATAATATTTTTGAAAATTCAAAAATAAATGTAGTGTTATATACAACAAGATATAACAAGAATATTGAAACTAATTTTAAAAGAATATTTAATTGGCGTCAAATATTACTATATGTAAAAAAAATCGAAGAGGAGAAGATATGAAAAAAGAACTAAAATACATTGATGTTGAAAAAAAGGAAGATTTCCCACCAGAACCAAAAGGAATGAGATTTATTCATTTCTATGGTGGAACAAAAAATTATAGAGGTTATTTAGTCCCAGAAGACTTATCACGCACAGATTTTATGGAACAATATTCGGAATACATACCAATACAAAATATACCCATATACGAAAATAATGGGATAATATTAAGAGCAGATCCAAAATTTCCGTGTCCAGGTTTTTATATTTTATCATTAAATAAAACATACAAAGCTTTTGACTTTCTTGATGATATAACATTTTTGAGATTTTCATTCATACTAAAGAAGGCAAAAGAAGGAATGAGAAATGCTTTAGGAATTAATTATGCCCACTTACTTTCTAATGAAAAATCTGATCCATATGTCAATGTTCATTTTTGGTTAGTTCCTGTAAATGGTATAACATCACCAGATTTATTGGATTTTGATGTTAAAACATATTTAAATAGTTTTATTCCTAAAGAAAATATTGATAAAATAATAATTTATAATAATAAATTAAGAAAATACTTTGAAGAAATAAATTTAGTTGAACAAGATAATGCATTATCAATAAAATTAAATAGTAAAACTAAATAAATAATAAAATAATTGAATTATTGGAGGTGACAAAACATGCATTTAAATTTATTTGTAAGTCAAAAATGTTTTTTATATTGTAAAGGATGCTATAGTTTTTCTAGGATTGAAAAATCAGGACAGACATTAGATACTCCAAAAATTATCGAATTTTTAAAATATGCATATAATCATGGTATTGATAGAGTTACACTTTGTGGAGGAGATCCTTTAACTAGAAAAGATATAATTGATTTATTAAAAATGATTAAAAATATTGGTTATTATATTTCGATTGATACTGTAGGTATATCAATAATTAGGGATGTAGTAAAAAAAGATGGTACCATCACAAAACAAATTGATGCCAAAATTTTGTCTGAATTAGTAGATGAAATAGGGTTACCCATTGATGGCTCAAATAATGAAATATTTAGAAAATTTAGACAAACTGATTTCGATTTGTTATCTGATCAATTGAAAATATGTAATGAATTAAACAAATATGATATTAATATTTGCATTAATACTGTAGTTCACAAAGAAAATTTAAATGATGCTAAATTATTGTGTGAGATAATGAATAAACTAAATTATATTAAAAAATGGCAAATATTTAAATATGCTCCAATGGGAAGATATGGTATTTTGAACAGAAAACAATTTGAGATATCTGAAAAACAATTTGAAGAATATAAGCAAAACATTTTGAGTGCATGTTTAAGAAAAAATATTATCGATTTTAAAAATTTTGATGTAAGAAATAGAAAATATATGCTAATAGATAATTCTGGAAATGCATGGATACCAGAATATAATCAAGAATTGTTTGATAATTATAATATAGTAACTGATAATAGAAAAATAATAGGGAACATAACTAATCAAACAGATTGGAGCAGATTATGTAAAACATTAAAATTAGGAGGAAATAAAAATGAAACATGAAGATATTAAATTAATATTGAATGATGATGGATATGTCGGGAAAGAAATAACTGTTTGTGGTTGGATTAGAGCAATTAGAAAAAACAAAAGTATACTTTTTTTAGAAATTAATGACGGTACATCATTAAAAAATTTGCAATTGGTAGTTGATTATGCATTGACTACAGCGGAAAATTTATTTGGAAAATTAAGTGTTGGTTCTTCGATTGCTGTTAATGGTGTTGTAGTCAATTCAATAAATCAAAACCAGAAGATAGAGCTAAATGTTAAAAAAATAAAATTATTTGGAAAATGTCCGAATGATTATCCTATTCAAAGAAAAAAACAAAATATGGAGTATTTGCGAAATTATCCACACCTTAGGACAAGGACCAATACTTTTAATGCTGCTTTTAGAATAAGAAGTATGCTGATAAAATATATTCATGATTATTTTCAAGAACATAATTTTATATATGTTAATACTCCAATAATTACAGGTAGTAATTGTGAAGGAGCAGGAGAAATGTTTAGAGTTACTACGCATGATTTAGATAAATTATCTAAAGATCCTTATGATGCTAATTTAAATAGTAAGGATTTCTTTGGAAAAAAAGTCAATTTAACTGTTTCTGGCCAATTAGAAGCGGAAGCAATGGCATGTAGCTTAGGTAAAGTTTACACTTTTGGTCCTAGTTTCAGAGCAGAAAACTCTAATACAAAAAAACATGCAGCTGAATTTTGGCTATTTGAACCTGAAATGGCTTTTACTGATTTAGGTGAAGCAATGGATGTTGTTGATGAATTATTAAAAAACATATTTAAACGACTTTTATGTAATTGTTCACAAGAAATAGACTATTTTACTAATTTTTATGATAGCGATTTGTTAAATAAGCTTAATAATGTAGTTGAAAGCAAATTTTCAATTCTTGAATACTCTGATGTTATAAATATATTGCTATCATCAGGAATTAACTTTGAATTTCCAATATATATGGGATGTAATTTAAAAAGTGAACATATACGTTATTTGACAGATATTGTATTTAAAAGACCTATATATATTATTAATTATCCAAGAAATTTAAAACCTTTTTATGTAAAAATAAATAATGACAGAAAAACAGTAGCATCAGCTGATTTATATTTTCCAGGAATAGGTGATATTATAGGTGTATGTCAAAAAGAGGATGATTTTGAGTTGTTAAGTCAAAGAATAAAAGAATTAAATATGACTAAAGAAGATTACTATTGGTATTTAGATTTGAGAAAATATGGAACGGTTCCACATAGTGGCTTTGGATTAGGTGTAGAAAGACTTGTAATGTATACTACTGGGCTAGATAATATTAGAGACACTACATGTTTTCCAAGAACCAAATGTAAAAAGCTTAAACTGTAATATAATTTTTGAAAATAAAAAATTAATAAAATAAAAGGAGGAAAATGTATGAAAAAGAAAATAGTAGCTATTGGTGGTGGAGAAAACGGAAGATTTCTTGAGGATGGGAGTAAAACTGAATATGAAACAAAAACGATGGATAAAAAAATTATTAAATTAACTGAAAAAGAGAAACCCAATTATTTATTTATTGCACATGCAATGTGTTTTTCTGATGAAGTTCAGGAAAGTTATTATGAAACTATGAAGAAAATATATGATGATAAGTATGGATGTAAATGTAAGTTTCTAAAAGCAAAAGATTTATACAATACTAATTTGGTAAAAAAAATGGTTGAATGGGCTGATATTATATATGAAGGTGGTGGAGATACTGCAGCCATGATTAATTTATGGAAAGAAACTGGCTTTGATACTATTTTAAAATATGCTTGGCAAAATGGTAAAGTAATAAGTGGTATTTCTGCGGGAGCGGTATGTTGGTTTAATTCTTGCAATTCCGATATTGATGCATCACATTTTGAAATTATAGATTGCTTGAATTGGTTTGATGTATTTATTGTTCCACATTGTGATGAAGATGGCCGATATGAATCTGCTAAAAAACAACTTAAAGAAAATAAAAAAGTTGGACTTATGTTATCTAATTGCTCCGCCATTGAAATTGTTGATGATAAATATAAAATAATTTGTGCCGATACGAATAATAGGAAATTTAAAAAAGGTTATGTATTAAAGTGTTATTGGCAAGATGATAAATATTATGAGGAAAAATTAGAGGAAAATAGTGAATATAAAATGTTAAGTGAGTTATTCTGTAGAAATATAATAGATTTGTCAAAATAAGAAAGTAAACAATCATTAGCAAAGATAGTGTGACTTTTTTGAAATATGCAATAAGTGGATTTATGATAAAATTATAAAAAATGTTAACAAATTTGCTTTTTTAATAAACTATGTCAAAAAAAGATCACATTAAAAGATTGCAAAAATAAAAAAACCATATTATAATAAATCTACGGAGGTATAAGGAGGTATAAAATGTTTTTGTACAATTCACTTACTGGAAAAAAAGAAAAATTTATTTCAAATGAAAAAAATAAAGTCAAACTATACACCTGTGGTCCTACTGTTTACAATTATGCACATATAGGAAATCTTCGCAGTTATATTATGGAAGATGTACTTGAAAAATCATTACGATACTTAGGATATGAAGTTAAAAGAGCTATGAATATAACGGATGTAGGTCACCTACAAAGTGATGGTGATGCTGGAGAAGATAAAATGCTACTAGGGGCAGAGAGAGAAAAGAAAACTGTTTTAGAAATAGCAGCTTTCTATACAGAAGCCTTTAAAAAAGACTTTGAAAAATTAAATTTAAAGTGGCCTGAAATAGTGGTACCTGCAACTTCTTGCATTGATACGTATATTGAAATGATTGAGAAACTAATCGAAAAAGGATATGCATATTCTTCAAATGGAAATGTATATTTTGATACTTCAAAACTAGAAAAATATAATGTTTTTTCTAACCAGAATGCAAATGAAATGATAATTGGCGCTCGAGATGATGTGACTGAGGATAAAAATAAACATAATTCTCAAGACTTCGTATTATGGTTTACTAAATCTAAATTTGAAAATCAAGCATTAAAGTGGAAAAGCCCTTGGGGAATAGGATATCCAGGATGGCACATTGAATGTTCAGGTATAAGCTATAAATATTTAGGAGAATATCTTGATATTCATTGTGGTGGGGTAGATAATAAATTTCCACATCACACAAATGAAATTGCTCAATCTGAAAGTTTCTTTGGACACAAATGGTGTAATTACTGGTTTCACGTTGAACATTTAAATTTAAAAAATATGAAAATGAGTAAATCATCAGGAAACTTTATTACTCTTAATAAATTAGAAGAAATGGGATATAATCCTAAAATATATAAATTATTTTGTTTACAATCACACTATAAAAACACTCTAGTTTTTAGTGAGGAAGCTCTTAGTTCAACAAAAAGAGCGTATGAAAAATTAATTAAAAAAATTGCTTCTTTAAACAAAGAAAATAATGAAATAAATAATAATAAAGTAGAAGAATATCAAAATAAGTTTAAAGAATATATAGGTAACGATCTAAATACTGCTTCAGCTATATCACTAATATATGATTTATTAAAAGATAACATAAATGATGATACAAAACTATATTTGATAAATGATTTTGATAAAATGTTAGGATTAGATTTAATAACGAATAAAAAAGAAGATAATTCTAAAATAAATGATAAATTAGTTAAATATGTTGAAACTAAAATAGAGGAAAGAAAAGAAGCAAAAAAGAATAAAGATTATTCATTAGCGGATTCAATTAGAAACGAGCTATTGGAGCAAGGAATAGAATTAATAGACACAAGAGAGGGAACTACTTATAAATTAAGATAGTACAATTTTTTACTTTAATAATTTTTAACTTTGACAAATTTTAATAAAGAACTTCGGTTCTTTTTTTCATCTCACACTAAAGTTGCTCGCTGCTTTATGAAGCCTATAGTCTTCATAAAATATTTTAAAGCCTTATTGTGTTACAAAAGTCTTTAAAATAAAGCTTATATTAATAATTAATTATATAAAAAAATTAAAACAGAGTAAAATGGGTAAATCTGAATAAGTCTAATACCATCGAATAAGTTGTGAGAAAGACAATACTTTGGCTTACGCGACACCACGGAAGACCTTAGGCTGAAGTGGAAAAAAATGGAAAATGTAACAAAAAAAGGTTGACAAATATCTAAAACATATGATATAGTTAACTTGAATTTAAAGAGAAAGGAGTGGAAAATATGAAGATTTTAATGTTCAATTTAAATGTTTTTAATAATGATAAGATAGTTTTTGATAGAAGTGGAGATCTATTATGTTTTCCACATACCCTAGTACAAAAATAAAATTAATAACTACTTAATCATTATTAAGTAGTTTTTGTTTGGAGGTGTAAAATGAAAAATTTAAAAGAATTTAAACCTCTAATTAAATTAGTAAAAAAAGATATTAAAAGAATAATATTGGCTAGTGCAATAATATTTCTATCAGGTATATGTGAAATATTTACTGGTTACTTAAATGGTAGAGTAGTCGAAGCCATAACTAACTTAGAAATAAAGAAAGCTTTAATATTCTTAGCTATATACTTTGTATTAGAAATAATTATCGATGGCATAGTATTACAAAAAGCTAATTCGGTACTATACAAAGAAGAAAGTAAGTTAACAAGAAAGTTAGGCTTTGAAACTTACAAGAAAGCTTTAGATTTACCTGCTGTTGCATACGAAAAAACGTCATCAGGAGAAATAATAAATAGAATAACAAATGATGCTGACACCCTAAGTTTTGCTTTTGGTAGATTACTAAGAATGATATCATCATTAGTAGCATCATTTATAATAATTATTTATGTATTTGCAAATTCGTGGGTAGTGGGAATAGAGATAATACTTATTGTCTTAATATTATTACTAATAATAAGAAAGTATAATCCATTATTAAAGGGAATACACAAAGAAAGAAAAGTAGAGCAGGATAAATTTACATCATTAACTAATGAATCAATTAGAGGTATAAGAGAAATAAAAACATTAGGAATAAAGAAAAATCTAATAAATAACATAACGGGTATAATAAAAAATATCTATAAAAAATCAGAAGAAGAAATTGATATTCAAAAGAGTTTCGATATTAAAACAAAGCTCTTAAGAACAATATTAGAGTGTACTGTCTTTGCAACTTGTCTAATACTTTTATACTATCATAAAACAAGTTTAACATTTTTTGTAGCAATGACTTATTATGTATATCGTTATACTTGGCTTATAGATGAAATAAATGATCTAACTCAAACATATCAAAGAGTTAGTGTATCAATATCTAGAGTAAATGATATATTAGAAAATAGATTATATCAAGATCAAAGCTTTGGTACTAAAGAAATAACTAATATCAAGGGTGTTATTGAATTTAAAAATGTTACTTTTTCATATCCAGAAGAAGAAAATATTTTAAATAACTTTAGTGTAAAATTTGAACCAAATAAGAAAATAGCTGTTGTAGGAGCTTCAGGTCAAGGAAAGAGTACACTATTTAATCTAATAACAAGAGTTTTTGATACTAATGAAGGAGAAATACTCTTAGATAATATTAATATCAAAGATTTAACTGAAGAAGAATTAAGAAAAAATATATCTATAATTAGACAAGAACCATTTGTATTTAATAGAACTATAAAAGAAAATTTTGAATTAATAGATAAAAATATCACATTAAATAAAATAAGAGAAAGTACTAAAATGGCCTACTTAGATGATTACATTAATACTCTTCCTAAAAAGTATGATACTGTTTTAGGTGAGGGCGGTGTTAATTTATCAGGAGGTCAAAAACAAAGACTATCTATAGCTAGAACATTATCTAAAGGAAGCAAAGTAATACTTTTTGATGAAGCAACATCTGCTTTAGATAATAGTTCGCAAGACTATATCAAAAAGACAATAGATAATCTAGTAAAAGATCATACTATCATAATAGTAGCACATAGATTATCTACTATAATGGATGCTGATATTATATATGTCGTAAATAAAGGACAAATAGTAGCAGAAGGTACTCACAAAGAATTATTAAAAACAAATAATATTTATAAAAATCTATATGAAACAGAATCTTTAAATTCATAACTAAAAGAGGTATTTAATAATTAATACTTCTTTTATCTTGCATTAAATAACTAATTCTGTTAAAATAACTAAGTAGAAAGAGAAGGATATTATGGAAGTAATAAATAAGATAAAATTAAGAATAACAAGAGAAGAAAATACTTTAGATGAATATGAATTTGTAGAAAAAGTAGATAATAATTTAATTCTAGTTAAGAATAAAGAAAGTAGACTACTAGGTTTTGTAGATACAAATGGGGAAATAGTAGTACCTTGTATATATAAATATGCTAATTCTTCACGTGATAGATTAGTAGAAGTAAATACTGAAATTAAAAATAAGAATATCAGAAATATTAAAAAAACACAAAGTAAAAAAGAAATAACTGAGGATATATATGTATCAGAGTCAGCTGAAGTACCAATAGAGGCTACTAAAGTAGAATTATTAGCCTACTATACACTAATTAAATCTTCTTATTTAGATACAGTAGTAGAAGTAGAAGCAAGAGATAAAGATAAATGGCAGACTCGTGTATCTGAAGAAACGACTAAAGTATTAAATGAAGAAATGAGTTTACTACTAAGTAAAGAAAAAGAATTTAATTATCAACAAGTAAAAAAGAAACTAAAAGTAAAATAAACCAAAGAAGCCAATAAAACAAGGCTTTTTTTTAATTTATTTAAATATTAATATAGATTTTATTTATAAAATTTGATAAAATAGTGTAGTAGGATGTGAAGTATAAATGTATTTAAAAGAAATAAGAGCATATGGATTTAAATCATTTGCAGATAAAACTAATATAGAATTTTGTAAAAATATCAATGGAGTAGTAGGGCCTAATGGATCAGGAAAGTCTAATATTGTTGATGCTGTAAGATGGGTACTAGGAGAACAATCAATGAAAAGTTTAAGAGGAGATTCTTCTCTAGATGTAATATTCTCAGGTAGTGAAAGTAGAAGACCCCTAAACTCAGCTTCAGTAAGTTTAGTATTCAATAACGAAGACAAAACTCTTCCTGTAAACTTTAATGAAGTATCAATAAAAAGAATAGCTTATCGAACAGGAGAACAAGAATACTATATAAATAATGAAAGAGTAAGACTAAAAGATATAACTGAGTTATTAACTGATAGTGGTACTGCTAAAGAGAGTTTTAATATCATAAGTCAAGGTAAAATAGACGAAATACTATCTAAAAAAGAAGAAGATCGAAGAGTAATCTTTGAAGAAGCTGCAGGTGTATTAAAATATAAAAGAAGAAAAGAAGAAGCTCTAAGAAAGTTAGATCGAACAAATCAAAACTTAAATAGAGTAAATGATATAATTAGTGAAATATCAAATAATATTATTCCTCTAGAAGAAGCTTCTAATAAAGCTAAAAAGTATATTGAAATAAAAGATAAATTATCTAATATAGAAGTTGCTACTATTGCAAAGACTATATCTGATTTAAACTTTGAATATAAAGAAAGTAAGAATAGAATACAATCACTTGAAGATGAAATATCAAAGTCTTCTGCTAACACTAGTACTTATGATGTAGATATTCTAAAATATAAAGAAAAAATAAGAACAATAAGAGAAGATATAAATAATAAACAATTATCTCTAATTGAATTAACTAAAGAAGAAGAACGAATATCTTCTTCAATAAAACTACTTGAAGAGAGAAATAAATATAAGGAAGAAACTTCTAAAATAGCTAGTAATATTATTAAACTAAAAGAAGAAATATTAAGTATTAATAATAGTATTAATAACTATCATAATGATATAGAAGTTATAAATAAAAAGATAGAATTATTAGATAGTAATATATCTTCTTTATATAATAAGAATAATCAAAATATATCTAGTAAAAATAATCTTGATAATAATATATCAAAGACAAATAGAGAAATAGAAAACATAAAGTATCGAATAGAATATTTAGAAAATAATTTAAATAACAATTTATCAGTACCAAAGCCTATAAAAACTATATTAGATAATCCTAAGTTTACTGGTATACATAATGTAATATCATCACTTATTGAAGTAGATAATAAATATAGTACTGCTATTAGTACTGCTCTAGGAGGAGCTTCTTCCTATCTAGTAGTAGATACTCCAAGTATTGCTAAAGAATTAATTAATTATTTAAAGAATAATAGTTTAGGTCGTGCAACTTTCTATCCCTTATCTGTAATAAGTGGTAGATATATAGATGAAGGAACTCAAAATATATTAAATAATCTTGAAGGTTATCTAGGAATTGCTTCTTCTCTAGTAGAATATAATAGTAAATATATCAATATTATATCAAATGTACTAGGAAATATAATAATTGCTGATAACATTGATTCTGCTAATGAAATAAGTACTAAAATAAATAAAAGATATAAAGTAGTAACTTTAGATGGTCAAGTAGTAAATGTAGGAGGATCTCTAACAGGAGGTTCAACTCTAAAATCAAGTAATCCTCTATCAATCAAATATGAACTAGAGGAGGCTATTAAGAACTATAATTTATTAATAAATAAAACTAAAGACTTAACAAAAGAGTCTGATAGAATGCAAAAAGAACTAGAAGGTATAAATAAAGAAATATATGAAATACAAAGTAATAGAGTTATAGAAATATCTAATAAAAAAGCTATCGAAGAAAGTATTCAAAGTCAAAAACAACTACTAGAAGAGAAGAATAATGAACTAAAAGATTTAACTAACATCACTAATAATACAAGTGAAGAAGATAAATTAATAAATTCACTATATGAAATTAAAAATAAGATTTCTAATATAAATAAAGAATTAACTCTATTAAAAGTAGAAGAAGATAATACTAATCAAAATATTCAAGAATTAGAAGAAACTTCAAGAAATAGTAATGCTTATATCAATAAAAAACAAAAAGAATTAAATACATTAAATATAAATGTAAATAGAATGGATGTTAAGTTAGATAACTTACTAGAAAATTTAACTACTAACTATAATATTACTTATGATTTTGCTATTCAAAACTATAAGTTAGACATAGAAGTAGAGGATGCCAGAAGAGAAGTATTAAGATTAAAAGATGCTCTAGAAGTAATAGGAAATGTTAACTTAGATGCTCCTAGTGAATATCAAAAACAAAAAGAAAGATATGATTTCTTAACTAGTCAAAAAGAAGACTTGATTTCTGCAGAAAATACTCTATATGATATTATTAAAGAGATGGATACTATTATGAAAACTAAGTTCTTGGAGACATTTGAACAAATAAGAAAAGAATTTAAAATAGTATATAGAGAGTTATTTAAGGGTGGAAGAGCAGAATTAACTCTTACTGATCCAGATAATATACTAGAGACAGGAATTGAGATAAAAGCAGAACCTCCAGGTAAAAAACTTCAAAGTATTAGTCTATTATCTGGTGGAGAAAAGACTTTTACTGCTATATCACTATTATTTGCTATTTTAAATATAAGACCAGTTCCATTTTGTCTATTTGATGAGGTAGAGGCTGCTCTAGATGATGCTAATGTTGAAGCATTTGGTAAATATTTAAATAAATATCACGATAGTACACAGTTTATTATAATTACTCATAAAAAGAAAACTATGGAATATGCTGATCTATTATATGGAATAACTATGCAAGAGTCTGGTGTAAGTAAGATAGTATCAGTAAAACTAGAAGATATAAAGAAAGACTAAGTTCTTTCTTTTTATGTTCACTGAAAGCCTTAGGTCTTCCAGTGTTAGATTAAGCCTAATTCTTAGTCTTAATCTAATATATTTACATATCTATTATATATAAGATTATCTAAAAAATAATATATTTATATAGATATTTATTTGTTTTTATGATAGAATTATTAATGACGAGGTGTAAAATATGAATAATAAACAAAATAATAAAATAACAAGTAGAGATATAGATTTTGCTAAATGGTATACAGATGTAGTAAATGCTGCTCATCTAGCAACATATTCTAATACTAAAGGATGTATGGTAATAGAACCAAATGGTTATGCAATATGGGAGAATATCCAAAAAGTATTAGATGAAAAATTTAAAGAAACAGGACATAAAAATGTATATATGCCTTTGCTTATACCAGAAAACTTATTAAGAAAAGAAGGAGAATTAGTAAAAGGATTTGCTCCTGAAGTAGCTTGGGTAACATATGGAGGAGACAAAAAATTAGATGAAAGATTATGTATTAGACCAACATCTGAAACACTATTCTCTGACTACTATAAAGATGTAGTAAAATCATATCGTGATTTACCAAAATTATATAATCAGTGGTGTAGTGTACTAAGATGGGAAAAAGAAACAAGACCATTCCTTAGAAGTCGTGAGTTCTTATGGCAAGAAGGACATACTCTACACGAGACTAAAGAAGAAGCTGAAACAGAAACTCTACAAATGTTAAATGTATATAATGATTTCTTTCACGACTACTTAGCTATCCCAAGTATTGTTGGAAGAAAGACTGAGAAAGAAAAATTTGCTGGAGCAGAGTATACTTACACAGTAGAGGCTCTAATGTATAATGGAGTAGCTCTTCAATCAGGTACAAGTCATTTCTTTGGACAAAAGTTTTCCAAAGCTTATGATATAAAATTCCTAAATAGAGAGAATAAACTAGAACATCCATATCAAACCTCTTGGGGCGTATCTACTAGAATAATGGGAGCTCTAATTATGGTCCATTCAGATGATTATGGTTTAGTATTACCACCAAAAATAGCTCCTCTAAAAGTAGCTATAATTCCAATTGGTAATGATCTAGAAGTATTAAGTTTTGCTAATGACTACTATGATAAACTAAAAGAAGAAGGTATAGAAGCTTATATAGATAATAGTGATAAATCACCAGGATATAAATTTGCAGAAGCTGAAGTAAATGGAATTCCTGTTAGAATAGAAATAGGAAAAAGAGATCTAGAAAAGAATATCGTAACTTTAGTAAGAAGAGATACTAGAGAAAAAATGGAAGTATTTACAAATACTGATATTATTAGTGATGTCAAAGAATTACTCGAAGACATTCAAAGAGATATGTATGATAAAGCATTAAGAAGAAGAGAAGAAATGACTTATACTGCAACTGATATCGAAGACTTTAAAGATATAATAAATAATCATCCTGGTTTTGTAAAAGCAATGTGGTGTGGTAATAAAGAATGTGAAGAGAAAATAAAAGAAATAAGAGGTTGTAAATCAAGATGTATTCCATTCGAAGAAGAAAAAGTGTCAGATAAATGTATAGTATGTGGTAAAGATGCTAAACACTTAGTTATTTGGGGAATACAATACTAATAAAGGAATAAGAGTATGAGACTAAAAAATATAAAAGGAGCCGCTGAAAAGATCCAAAAAGGAAAGTATTTTATAGATAATCCCAAAGACTATATTGGTAAATGGAATACACTATTTAAAAACAATAACCCAATATATATAGAAATAGGTATAGGAAAAGGAAACTTTATTATAAAACAAGCTCTTAATAATCCTAATATAAATTATATAGGAATAGAAAAATATGATTCTGTAATCTTAAGAGCAGTCGAAAAAACAAATGAATTGGAACTAAGTAATCTATATCTAGTTAGAATGGATGCTAGATTAATCGAAGAAATATTACATAAAGAAGTAGATTTAATATATTTAAACTTTTCTGATCCTTGGCCTAAAGATAGACACGCCAAAAGAAGATTGACAAGTAGAGAGTTTTTAACTCGTTATGATAGTATCTTTAAAGGAAATAAAAAAATAATTATGAAGACTGATAATATTGACTTATTTGAGTTTTCACTAAATTCATTAAAAGAACACGGGTATAACATAGACTATATAAGTTATGATTTACACAAAGATAAAGAAAATATAATAACAACAGAATATGAAGATAGGTTTACAAAGATGTTAATAAAAATTAACTATCTAGAGGCTAGTAAGGAGATGGATGATGAAAATATTTGATAAGATAGATGTAAATCCTACGAATATCAATTTGTATATGGAAGCAGTAACTCATTCATCATATACAAATGAAAATCCTAGTTATCCAGACTATGAAAGACTAGAGTTTTTAGGAGATGCAGTATTAGAAATAACTATAAGTGATTACTTATATAAAGAAAGAAAGTTAGAAGAAGGAGTAATGACTAGAATGCGTGCTTCTTATGTATGTGAAGAAGCTTGTGCTACATATGCTAAAGAACTTGAATTAGATAAAGATATCAAAATAGGTAGTGGTGAGGCAATTAATGATACCATTTTAGCAGATGTATTTGAGGCTTTTGTAGCAGCTCTTTATCTAGATCAAGGTTTTGAATTTACTAAAAAGTTTGTTTTAGATATAATAACAAGATACATAGAAAAAGGTATAACATTCCTTCACGATTATAAGTCTACATTACAAGAATTAGTTCAGACTGTAAAAAAGTCTGTTATATATGAAGTAGTAGAGGAGACAGGACCATCACATAATAAAAGTTTTACTTCTGTTGTTAAGATAGATGGTATTATAATGGGTAAGGGAACTGCTGGTAGTAAAAAAGCTTCTGAGCAAGAAGCTGCTAGAGTAGCCTTAAGTAAACAATCAAAAATAAAATAGCTACTTTAATAGTAGCTTTTAATAAATATAAGGGGTGAATATATGCATATAGATAGAGTAGTAACAGGTCTTTTAGAAGAAAATTGCTATATACTAGAAAAAGATAATAAATTATTAGTAGTAGATCCTGGAGATGACATAGATAAAATAAATAAAGTTATAAATAATAGAGAAGTATTAAAAGTATTAATTACACATAAACACTTTGATCATATAGGAGCTTTATCTTATTTTGATAAGAGTTTAGTACTAAATAATACACTTAGTGATTATAAAATAGGACCTTTTAAATTTAGTATTATAACTACTAAAGGTCATACTAAAGACTCTGTATCATATTATTTTAAAGAAGAAAAAGTTCTTTTTAGTGGGGATTTTCTCTTTAAGGGTACTGTTGGAAGATGTGATCTAGAGGGTGGTAACTTTAATGAAATGAAAGAGAGTATTACTAAGATTAAAGAGTATCCTAAAGATATAACTATATATCCTGGTCACGGAGAATCTACTACTTTAGAAGAAGAAATAAAAAATAATCCCTATTTTAAATAGAGATAATATTAATTATATCCTCTTAAGCCTGTAGTCTTAAGAGGTAAAAGGAAGCCTATTTACTAGTCTTCCTTTTAAACATCTTTTTTATTCTACTTTTTTACCACATTTATCACAGAACTGTGAACCAGATATAATCTTAGAACCACATCCTGAACAATACTTAACAGTATCATTACTAGAAGTAGAACTATTAGTACTATTCTCTCCGATAGGTCCATTAGGACTAACTTCTATAGAAGGATCATAACTATATTTACTAGAAAAACCTAATACCATAATCATTATAGGTTGTACAAAGATACCTGCTATAGCAAATCCCATAGGTTGTTGTTTCATCTTCTTAGCAATATTGTATAGAATAAAGAAATTAACAGCCATTGAAGCAATGTTACAAGCATAATTTAAACCTCTAATCCTAAGAAGACTACATATAGTTCCAGATATAGCTATTAAAAAATACCACCAATTAAGACCTGCTATCTTAACTAAAAGATATATGTTATAGAAAGGTATAATAGCCTTCCATCCCTCTACGCCAGCTTTCTTAAATAACTTAGCAAGGGCAATTACATAGACAATAGCAAATGCTATAGCTATAAGTAAGACAAATATCAATAACCCCAAAGATGCTGCTAAAATAGTCTCTAATTCTTGCTCCATATTATTCACTCCTCTCTATTAATAATATACCAAAATATTAAGAATATTTCAATATTAAAATAACCAAATAACTTGTTAAAAAAAATAAATTGTTATATAATAATATAAAAATTAAGGTGTAGCAGATGAACTATACTATAACAGTATAGAAGAACTATCTAGTAGTACATTAATAAAGGATATTATACTAAATAGAGATTAGAATACTATTGACGAAATCAATTATTATTATTAAACTTAAAAATAATATAAGAGGTGAATAAACTATGTTTAAATTAGTAAGTAAGTATAAACCAAGTGGTGATCAACCTGAGGCGATCAAAAAATTAGTTAAAGGAATAGAAGAAGGGAAGAAAGAGCAGGTTCTACTAGGAGCTACTGGTACTGGTAAGACGTTTACGATAGCTAATGTTATAAAAGAGACTAATAAACCAACTCTAGTATTAGCTCATAATAAAACATTAGCAGGTCAATTATATAATGAACTTAAAGAACTATTCCCAGAAAATAGAGTAGAGTACTTTGTATCATATTACGATTACTATCAACCAGAAGCTTATGTACCATCTACGGATACTTATATAGAAAAAGATTCTTCAATAAATGATGAAATAGATGAATTAAGACATAGTGCTACTTCAGCATTAATATCAAGAAGAGATGTTATAGTAGTAGCCTCAGTATCTTGTATATATGGTATAGGAGAAATTGAAGAATATAAAAAGAAGATGTTAACACTTAATGTTGGAGATACTATAGATAGAGATATAGTATTAAAAAAATTAGTAGAGATGCTATATGAAAGAAATGATATTGATCTAAAAAGAGGTACCTTTAGAGTAAGAGGAGACTCTCTCGAAATAATACCATCTTATGAAAGAACAAATGGCTTATTAATAGAGTGGTTTGGAGACGAAATAGATAGAATAAGTGAAGTAGATACAATAACAGGACATATCCTAAAAGATAAAAAGACTGTCTCAATATTTGCAGCTTCTCACTTTGTAACTGATGAAGAAAAATTAAAAATAAGTATTGAGAGAATAGAAAAAGAAAAAGAAGAGAGAGTAAAATATTTTAAAGATAATAATAAACTAATTGAAGCTCAAAGAATAGAGGAGAGAGTTAATTATGATATTGAGATGCTATCAGAAACTGGTTTCTGTCGTGGTATTGAAAACTACTCAAGACATATAGCCCTAAAAGAAGAAGGAGTAGCACCTAATACTTTAATTGATTTCTTTCCTAAAGACTTCCTATTAGTAATAGATGAATCTCACGTGACAATTCCTCAAGTAAAAGCTATGTATCAGGGAGATAGAGCTAGAAAGATGAATCTAGTAGAATATGGTTTTAGATTACCTAGTGCTCTAGATAATAGACCATTAAAGTTTGAAGAGTTTGAAAAGAAAATAAATGATGTAATTTATGTAAGTGCTACTCCAGGAGACTATGAACTATCTAGAGTAAAAGGAAAAGTAGTAGAGCAGATAATTAGACCAACAGGTCTATTAGATCCATTAATCGAAGTAAGACCCACTAAAGATCAAATAGATAACTTACTTGAAGAAATAAATAAACAAATAGAAAAAGATGAAAGAACTCTAATAACTACTCTTACTATTCGTATGGCTGAAGAACTTACTAATTATCTAAAGAGTTTAGATATTAAAGTAGCTTATTTACATAATGAAGTAAAGACGTTAGAAAGACTAAAGATAATAAGAGAATTAAGACTAGGAAAATATGATGTAGTAGTAGGAATAAATCTTTTAAGAGAAGGTATTGATATACCAGAAGTTAGTTTAATAGCTATTATGGATGCTGATAAACAAGGCTTTCTTCGTAGTACTAGAAGTTTAGTTCAAACTATTGGAAGAGCAGCTCGTAATAGTGAAGGTAGAGTAATTATGTATGCTGATACTATATCTGATAGTATGAAAGAAGCTATTACTGAAACAGAAAGAAGAAGAACTATTCAAGAAAAATATAATAAAGAACATAATATAATACCAAAAACTATTATTAAAGCTATCCCAGAAGCAGTATCTAATGAAGTCGAAAAGAAGGTTGAAAGAGAAGAAAAATTAAGTAAGCAAGAAAGATTAGATCTAATAGAAAACTTAACTAAAGAAATGAAATTAGCAGCTTCTAATCTAGATTTTGAAAGAGCAATGGAACTTAGAGATATTATATTTGATTTAGAAACTAATACTAAGAGTACGAGAGGCATATAATGAAAGGAAAACAAAAAAAGATAGAAAACTTCTTTAGAAGTGATATAAGAATAAAAAAAGATATCTATGACTTAGCTCCAAGTGAAGTAGATAATTATAGTATTGAAACTAGAATTAAGTATGGTGATAGATTATATGAGGCTATTAAAGATATTCAAGATGAATTATTAATAATATTAAATAATTTTAATTTAAATGAAGCTAGTAGTAGTATAAATGAGTTATTTGAAGCTTATAAAAGATCTTTATTAGAGTGTAATTATGATTATAATAAAATGAAGTCATTCTATAAAGTAGCAGTTACTTCTATAGATAAAGAAGTATTAGACTATATTAGAGCTAATACTTCTGGTTATAAAATAGATAAAACACTTACTAGTATAATAACTAAATGTACATCAATAAATGAATTATTACACGCTATTCATTCTTATTTAGTAAATGATGAGAATATCTATAAAGATATAAAAGTAATAAAAGAAAAAGAAAATAATGAAGGTAATAGAATAATTCTTGAGGGAAGTGATAATGATCTAGCTTTAGAACTATTTAAAGAGTTTCCTTTTGATATAGAAAGTGATGAAGTAAGAATATTAGTTCTAGATAATAGAATACTTCTAATGATTCGTGATATAGGACACGCTCTATCTATAGAAATAGTTATAACTCCTAAAGATATAGAAGTATCATATCATATACCTAAACTATGTGATATAGATAAAATAAATAAATTAAAAGGAATAACAAAAGTAGAAAATAAAGATAACATCTTTGTAGGAGCTAATGGTAAATTTATAACTACTAAAGAAGAGTTAAATAAAGATATTTTTTCTCTAATTAAAGAAGTACCCACTGATCTAAATATTAAAGAAGTAGGCTATAAAAGAAAATAGTTAGCAGCCGAATATTAACCAAAATCCTAAACATATAAGAGCAAGATACTCTAATAAAAGAATAAAGACATTACCAAAACAAGGAGCAAATAAAGTAATAAGCATCTGATAGAAGGTAATTACCATAAGTACTAAAGTAATTATAAGTAAGAATAGTTTCCAGCTAGTACATAATCTAAAAAAATTAAAAAAGTTATTAAACATAGTTATCACCTATAATAGTTTATGTTTAATAACTAAAATTGTACTAAAGTAAATATATATAAATAACATAAACATATAATAATACTAACTATAATATAAAGATATATAAAAAAACTTGTTAAAAGAAGAAAACTATGTTAAAATTATATTGTAATAAGAGGTGATATTATGGAAGACGGTAGCACAGTATTGTTTGACATAACCGAAGTAAATAGTAAGGTTGTCAAAAACACATTAAAAGAAACCTATGAAGCTCTAGAAGAGAGAGGTTATAACCCAATTAATCAAATAGTAGGATATATAATATCAGGAGATTTAGGTTATATCTCATCATATAAAGATACAAGAAATAAAATATCTAAAATAGATAGAACTACTCTTGTCGAAGAGCTTTTAAAAAGTTATCTAAAATGAGATATTTAGGAATAGACTTAGGAAGTAAGACAGTAGGATTAGCAATGTCAGATCCTACTAATACAATAGCTTCTTCATATAAAACTATTTTCTTTGAAAATGAAAATTATGAAAGTACTATAAAAGAAATAAAAGATATAGTAGAAGAATATAACATTAAGAAAATAGTATTAGGACTACCAAAGAATATGAATAATACCCTAGGAGAGAGAGCAATAATAACTACTAAATATAAAAAACTACTAGAAGATAATTTAAATATCGAAGTAGATTTCTATGATGAGAGATTAACATCAGTTATCTCAAATTCATTACTAATTGAAGCAGATATGTCTAGGAAAAAAAGAAAAAAGAAAGTAGATAAAATAGCAGCTCAAATCATATTACAAGATTATTTAAATAAGGAGAAAAATAAATTATGATGGATTTAGATAATACGTTCAAAATATTAGACAAAGAAGGAAATGAAATAACTTTTGAAGTACTGTTTACATTTGAATCAGATGAAACAGGAAAGAATTATATGGTATATACAGATAATAGTAAAGATGAACAAGGAAATATAAGAGTATACTCTTCAGTATTTGAACCAGATAGTAACCCATTACGCCTTTTGCCAGTAGAAACAGAAAGAGAATGGAGAATAATAGAGACTATATTAGAATCAATACAAGAAGAGAATAAAAAGAATAATGAAGAAGAGAGTAAATAGTAAATCCTCAAAGGGAAAGAAAAAGAAAACTAGAAACATTAAAGTATCAGTACTTATAATACTTTTTGTTTCATTAATGGCAATGTGTACATACTATAATATAAATATTACTAAAGTATCAAATGATAGTACCCTAAAGACAGTTACTATAAAAGAGGGTAGTTTAAATAGTATAGGAGTCACTCTAAAAGAAAATAATTTAATAAAGAATGTTACTATTTTTAAAGTACATGCCTTTCTAACTGGAAAGACTAATTTAAAAGCAGGTACATATGAATTATCTGAGAATATGGGTGTTGGAAAAATAACTAATATACTATCAGGTACTAGAGGAAAGAATAGTAGAGAAATATCAATTACTTTTAAAGAAGGAATAAATGTTAGAGAAGTTGCAAGACAAATAGAAAAAAATACCTCTAATAGTTATGAAGATGTATTAGCTTTAATGAAAGATACAAGTTATATAGATAGTTTAATAGAAAAGTATTGGTTTCTTACTGATAAAATAAAAGATAGTAATATCTATTATCCACTAGAAGGATATTTATATCCTAATACATATAGTTTTACTAGTAGAGATGTAGATATAAAAGATATATTTACTAAGATGTTAGATGAGACAGATAGACAATTAACTAAACAAAAAGATAGTATAGATAGTAATAGCTTAGATATTCATAATATCTTAACACTATCTTCAATAGTAGAATTAGAAGGTACTAAAGCTACAGATCGAAAAGCAGTAGCAGGAGTTTTCTATAATAGATTAAATTCTAAAACTTATAAAACATTAGGTAGTGATGCTACTACTTACTATGCTGCTAAAATAGATGATTGGAATACTACTCTTACTAATAAAGAATTAAATGATTGCAATAATAAATATAATACAAGATGTAGTAGTAATACAGGGTTACCAGTAGGACCAATATGTAATCCATCTATAGAATCTATTATAGCTACTTTGCATCCAGAAGATCATAACTATTACTACTTTGTAGCAGATTGTGATGGAGAAGTATATCTAACAGAGAATGCTACTAAACATCAAGCAATAATAAATAAATTAAAAAAGGAAGGTAAATGGTGTGCCTAAATACCTTTCTTTTTCTTTACTTTAAACTATCTATTTGTTATAATACTAAAGAAGAGAGGTAACTATATGAAGATAAAATATACATTATTACATAAAGATAAAAATACAAAAGCAAGATATGGAACATTAAAAACTAATTATGGAGAATATGAAACACCTATGTTTATGCCAGTAGGTACTCAAGCTACTGTAAAGACATTAGATGTAGATGAAATAAAAGAAATAGGATCAGCAGTAATACTATCAAATACCTATCATTTATGGTTAAGACCAGGAGAAGATATAGTAGCTAAAGCAGGAGGACTACATAAATTTATGAATTATGATGGACCAATACTAACTGACTGTGGTGGTTTTCAAGTATTTAGTTTAGCTAAACCAAAAGATATAAGTGAAGAGGGAGTAGTATTTAAAAGTCATATAAATGGTGAAAGATTATTCCTAACTCCCGAAAAGAGTATTGAAGTACAAAATAAATTAGATAGTGATATAGCTATGAGTTTTGATGAGTGTCCTCCATATCCAGTTACATATGAATATATGAAGAACTCTGTAGAGAGAACATTAAGATGGGCTAAGAGAGGTAAAGAAGTATTTAATAACCCTAATCAAAGTCTATTTGGAATAGTACAAGGAGGAGAATTTGAAGACTTAAGAGAATGGTCTTGTAAAGAGACTGTAAAGCTAGACTTTGATGGTTATTCAATAGGAGGAACTTCAGTAGGAGAAGATAAACCAACTATGTATAAAATGATAGAACACGGAATAAAATATTTACCTGAAGATAAACCTAGATACTTAATGGGAGTAGGAGAACCTACTGATCTATTTGAAGGAGTAGAAAGAGGAGTAGATATGTTTGATTGTGTTCTTCCTACTAGATTAGCAAGACACGGACACGCATTTACTAGAAATGGTAAAATAAACTTAAGGAATGCTAAGTATAAAGAAGATTTTACTCCAGTAGATCCTACTTGTGATTGTAAGTGTTGTAAGAATTATACTAAAGCTTATATAAGACATCTATTAGTAGCAAATGAAACTTTAGGACAAAGATTATTATCTATTCATAACTTAAGATTTTTAATAAAAATAATGGAAGATATTAGAGTATCTATAAAAGAAGATAAATTCTTAGAATTAAAAGAAGAATTTTATAAGAACTATAAAAGTAAATAATTTATTTTTCTTTTTCTACTTGTATAAATTAACAAAGTATGATATCATTTATTTATAGAGTATAAAGAAGAAAGGAGCATCCCTTATGATTAATAGCAAATTTCAAAATGTTAACTCATTGTTAATTAGCGAGGCGGCTTTTAACTCTTATAAAATAAGACTTTATACAAATAATAATATATTAAAGAATGTAAAATAACTAGTTTATTAACTAGTTTTTTATAGTCTTTTTTCTATTTAGTAAGGAGTTGAATAATATGGAAAAGAAAAAGAAATATTTAATACTAGGAATAATAATACTCTTAGCACTCGGAGGTGTAACAGTAGCTTATCTAACTTGGTCTAGCAATAA
>ERZ857969.1519-NODE-1519-length-31304-cov-3.600083_pt1 | contig 31304 bp, 27 predicted proteins | sample MGYA00519864_ERZ857969 | MGnify/ENA primary metagenome ERZ857969 (study PRJEB31778, sample SAMEA3449382) | human gut metagenome | biome: human gut; feature: human-associated habitat; material: faeces | place: United Kingdom | collected 2010/2012 ... | reverse complement strand
AAGTGACCTGCGTGCTCTCCGGCATGAATTCCATGGAGATGGTGGAACAGAATGTGCGCACAGCTTCGGAATACGGCGTCGGGTGCATGACGGAGTCGGACCGCGCGCTGGTGGAAGCGGTGCGGCAGGAGATCACAAAGCACGTCAAGGTGGGATGCACCGGCTGCGGTTACTGCATGCCGTGCCCGCGCGGCGTGGATATCCCCGGAACATTCCGCTGCTACAATGCGATGTACTCCGAAGGAAAAAAGTCCGGCCGCAGGGATTATCTGCAGTGTACGGCGTTCCGCAAGAATCCGGCGAGTGCGTCGCAGTGTGTGGGCTGCGGCAAATGTGAGCAGCACTGTCCGCAGCATATCGAGATCCGCAGGGAGTTAAAAGCGGCGGCGGGAGAACTTGAGACGGTGAAGTACAAGTTCATGAAGACGGCAATCGGCGTGCTGAAGCTCTGGTAGAAATACATAACAGGAAGAAAGCGGGTTTAGAATACGATGGAACAAATGGAAGCATTAAAACAGTCGATCTGGGAAAAAGGGAAGATGGTTGTTGCATTTTCCGGCGGTGTGGATTCGACATTCTTATTAAAAGTGGCACATGACGTGCTGGGAGATGGGGCGGTCGCAGTGACGGCTCGCTCCTGTTCCTTTCCGGAGAGAGAATTAAGAGAGGCAAAAGCATTCTGTGAGAAGGAGCACATAAAACATATCGTGGTGGAGTCGGAGGAATTGCAGATTGAGGGATTTTCCCATAATCCGACCAACCGCTGCTACCTCTGCAAGAAGGAGCTTTTCACAAAGATCTGGGATATTGCAAAGGAGTACGACATCCCCTACGTGGCGGAGGCGTCCAATCTGGACGACAACGGCGATTACCGCCCGGGACTGATGGCGGTTGCCGAGCTTTCCGTGCTTAGTCCGCTGCGCGAGGCGGGGATGAACAAGAGCATGATCCGCGAACTCTCCCACGGGCTGGGGCTTCCGACATGGAATAAGCAGTCGTTTGCATGTCTTTCTTCCCGCTTTGTCTACGGGGAGGAGATCACCGAGGAGCGCCTTGGCATGGTGGACCGCGCGGAGCAGCTTCTGCTGGATGCCGGATTTCATCAGGTGCGTGTGCGGATTCACGAGAGCGGAACGAACACGATTGCCCGTATCGAGATCGGCACAGAGGATTTTGCAAAAATGTTTGCAGACGATTTTTACCAGAAGGTCAATGCGGCATGCAAGGAGATCGGTTTTACCTATGTGACACTCGATCTCGGCGGATACCGGATGGGAAGCATGAACGACGGCATCCGGAAAGCATAATATTAAAACTGCATAGAATATAGAAATAGAGTAACAGAACAAAACAGAAGGATTCTCTGACACAGAATGCTTCTGTTTCTTTTTTAGAACAAAAAGAAATTATTTAATTTCCTACTTGACATATATATAAAGTAGGAGTATATTTCTTATATCATATAAAACAGCTAGGAATAATAAGAAATAAGATAGGATGTGAAAATGTGAACTGGGAAGTCATCTCGCAATACCTGCCGCTGTATCAGAAAGCCATGTGGCTGACACTTCGGATCGGCTGGATGGGAATTGCATTTTCAATCATCATTGGTCTTATATGTGCGCTGATTGTACATTATAAGATACCGGTGGCGAGACAGATTGTAAAAATATATATCGAATTGTTCCGCAACACACCGCTTCTGGTGCAGCTCTTTTTTATCTATTTCGGACTGCCGAAGGTGGGACTTTCCATCTCCGCGGATGTCTGCGGCGTGGCGGGTCTGGCACTTTTGGGAGGAAGCTATATGGCGGAGGCGTTCCGCAGCGGACTCGAGGCGATCGAGCCGATCCAGATGGAGAGCGCGTTAAGCCTTGGCATGACGAAAAAGCAGGCAGTGCTCTATGTCATCCTGCCGCAGGCGGTATCCATCAGCGTACCGGCATTTGTGGCGAATGTGATCTTCCTGTTAAAAGAGACGAGTGTGTTTTCAGCAATCAGTCTGATGGATCTGATGTTTACAGCAAAAGACCTGATCGGGCTTTACTATAAGACAGCGGAGTGCCTGTTCTTACTGGTGGTATTTTATCTGATTATTTTACTTCCGGTATCCATCCTTGGAACGTTGTTAGAGAGGAGGCTGCGCTATGCCGGATTTGGGAATTAGTGTCCTGTTTAAGGGCAAGAACATGATAAGGCTTCTGGGCGGTCTGTGGGTGGCGCTTAAGATCAGCCTGATCTCTGTGGTCATCAGTATTCCGCTCGGCATTCTGCTCGGCATCGTCATGACATGGAAGAATCCGGTGACAAAAGCAGTGACAAGAGTGTATCTGGAGATTGTCCGCATCATGCCGCAGATGGTACTGCTGTTTCTCGTGTTTTTCGGAACGACGCGGATGTTTGGCTGGAATTTATCGGCGGAGTTTGCATCGGTAATCGTATTTACATTCTGGGGAACCGCAGAGATGGGAGATCTGGTGCGCGGCGCGTTAATCAGTATCCCGAAGCACCAGTATGAGAGTGGTGCAGCGCTTGGAATGACGAGAAGTCAGATTTATTTTTACATTATTATCCCGCAGACCCTGCGGCGTCTGATCCCGCTGTCGATCAACCTGGTCACCCGTATGATTAAGACGACAAGCCTTGTGATGATGATCGGTGTGGTGGAGGTGTTAAAGGTGACACAGCAGATCATCGAGGCAAACCGTATGGCATCGCCGAATGCGGCGTTCGGACTGTACGGAACCGTGTTTGTACTGTATTTCCTGGCATGCTGGCCGATCAGTATGCTGGCGGGACATCTGGAAAAGAAATGGAGTAACTGATATGAAGGCAGAAGCAGAAGAATTGTTAAAAATTGAACATATCAAAAAGTCCTACGAGGGAAATGAGATCTTAAAGGATCTAAGCCTGACCATCCACAAAGGAGAGGTTGTGGTTATCATCGGACCATCCGGATGCGGTAAGAGCACACTGCTTCGATGTATCAACGCCTTAGAGCCGATACAGGAGGGAAGCATTACACTCCGAGGCGAGACCATCGACGGAAAGGCGAAGAATATCGCCGGGATCCGCCAGAAGGTCGGGATGGTATTTCAGAGCTACGAGCTTTTTCCACACAAGACGATCCTGGAAAATGTGATCCTGGCGCCGCTTAAGGTGCAGAAGAGAAGCAGGGAGGATGCCGTTTCCGAGGCAAAACAGCTTCTGGAAAAAGTAGGGCTTCTCGACAAGTGTGACAGTTTTCCGAGACAGCTTTCCGGCGGTCAGAAGCAGCGTGTTGCGATCGTGCGTGCACTGATGATGCACCCCGAGATTATGCTGTTCGATGAGGTGACCGCAGCGCTTGATCCGGAGATGGTGCGCGAGGTACTGGATACGATGTTAGAGCTTGCTAAGACAGGAAGCACTATGGTGATCGTCACACACGAGATGTCCTTTGCAAGGGCGGTTGCAGACCGTGTGGTCTTTATTGACCAGGGAGAGATTGTGGAAGAAGGAAAGCCGGATGAATTTTTTACCCATCCGACGACAGAGCGTGCGAAAAAGTTTCTGCACACATTTGAATTTGAGGCAGTCCGCGACTAGAGAGCGGCACAAAAGGTTGATTCTGAAGCTTCGATGGAAGTTTGGAATAGAAAGAGAGGACAATATTATGAAAAAAGAAAGATTAACGAAGAGACTGGCACTGTTTACAGCACTGACATTAACTGGAGCAATGCTGGCAGGCTGTGGCAATACAGATGCAGCGGAGAGCAGCAGTGATGCGCAGACAGGAGTTACCGCAGATACACAGGCAGCCGCAGGCGATGCATCCGCAGATGTGGTATACCGCACCTTAGACGAGATCAAGGAGAGCGGCACAATCAACATCGGTGTATTTTCCGACAAGAATCCATTTGGCTATGTGGATGAGAACGGAGAGTATCAGGGATATGATGTCTACTTTGCAAACCGTCTGGCAGAGGATCTCGGCGTGGATGTGAACTTCGTTTCCACCGAGGCCGCAAGCCGTATTGAGTATTTACAGACCGGAAAAGTAGATGTCATTCTGGCTAACTTTACCGTGACACCGGAGCGCGAGGAGGAAGTTGATTTTGCACTCCCGTACATGAACGTATCCCTCGGTGTGATTTCTCCGGATTCTGCAGTGGTTGAGAGTCTGGATGATCTGACAGCGGATGATCCGGTGATCGTGATTTCCGGTACAACAGCAGAGACCTACCTGACCGAGAACTATCCGGATCTGACCTTACAGAAATATGATTCCTATGCGGCAGCAAAGACAGCGCTTGAGAACGGAAACGGTGTTGCATGGGCAAACGATAACACAGAGGTTATTGCATTTGCTCTTCAGAACCCGGGCTATACCGTAGGTATACCGGAGCTTGGAAGCACAGATACAATTGCGCCGGCAGTCAGCAAGGGCAACACGACCGTATTAGACTGGATCAATGAGGAGATCAAGGCACTCGGCGAGGAGAATTTCTTCCACGCAGATTACGAGGCAACACTGGCTGACACTTACGGCAGTGACTACGAGGATACGCTTGTGGTAGAGGGCGGCGAGACAAAGTAAGAACTGACCGTATAACGGAAGGTTCAAAGCACAGGGAACTGCGTCTTTGAGCCTTCTTTCTCTATAGGAAAAGAGGTAGTGTATGGAAAAAAAGAACAGAAACGGCAGAAAAGTCATGGCAGCATTTCTCACAGTATCCCTTGCAGTGGGAATCCTGGGCGGCTGCGGGCAGACGGCAGCAGATACTGCGGATGCAAAGAAAGTGGAGATTACGAATGTTTCGTACGATCCGACCAGAGAGCTGTACGAGGCGTACAATGCGCTGTTTGCGGATCACTGGAAGGAGCACCTGGGCGAGTATGAAATTGTGGTTTCGTCCGTTTCGATTCTCTGCCAGCCGACGGTCGCGCTTGTGGACGAGGTCGTCGATGACCGGGGCACAAGGGAGGTTGCTACAGAGTATTTAGAGTATCTATATTCCACAGAGGCACAGAAGCTCGAGGCGGAGAATTTCTACCGGCCGCTGGATCAGGAGGTCTATGCAGATTATGTAAGTACGGCTGGGGAGCGTGTCATCACAGAACTTCCGGCAGACGGAAAATGGATCGTGGATGATATTGCACTCACAGATATTGCACATTTTGGCGGATGGAGTGAGGCGTCGGCGAAGCATTTCGCGGACGGCGGCGTGTTTGACACGATTTATGAACAGTGATTAGGAAATTTACAGGGAACGCCCGGCAGAGCTATCTGCCGGGCGTTAAATTGTATATAATGAAGTACAATACCTCCCGCAGGTATTTTTGCTGTTGACAAATAAAAAAAATGATACTAGTATAAATCATATCATATGGGTATGATATGAAATAAAAAAGGAAATGGTACGAGAATATGGAAAAGAAACTTATTTACATGGATAACGCAGCTACCACACCGGTCAAACCGGAAGTGCTTGATGCAATGCTTCCGTACTTTACAGAGAAGTTCGGTAATCCATCCAGCATATACAGCATTTCTTCTGAGAATAAGAAAGCAATCACGGATGCCAGAGAGGTCATTGCAAAGACCATCAACACCACGCCGGAGAATATCTATTTTACCGCAGGCGGTTCCGAGTCTGACAACTGGGCATTAAAGGCAACGGCAGATGCCTATGCGTCCAAAGGAAAGCACATCATCACGACGAAGATCGAGCATCATGCGATTCTTCACACCTGTGAGTATCTGGAGACGAAAGGCTTCGAGATCACTTACCTGGATGTGGATGAGAACGGTCTGGTAAAGCTGGACGAGCTTACCGCAGCCATCCGTCCGGACACCATCTTAATCTCCGTGATGTTCGCGAACAACGAGATCGGAACCATCGAGCCGATTGCTGAGATCGGTAAGATCGCACATGAGCATGGCGTACTGTTCCATACAGATGCAGTACAGGCATACACACAGGTGCCGATCGATGTCGAGGCAATGAATATCGATATGATGAGCACCAGCGGTCACAAGATCAACGGACCGAAGGGAATCGGTTTCTTATATATCAGAAAAGGTGTGAAGATCAAATCCTTTATCCACGGCGGAGCACAGGAGCGCCACAGAAGAGCAGGTACCGAGAACGTAACCGGTATCATCGGTCTTGCAAAGGCAGCAGAGATCGCTACGGCCAACATGAAGGAGCGCACTGCGGAGGAGATCAAAGTCAGAGATCATTTGATCGAGCGCATCGAGAAGGAGATTCCGTATGCAAAGTTAAACGGAGACCGTGTGAAGCGTCTGCCGAACAACGTGAACTTCAGCTTCCAGTTCGTAGAGGGAGAGTCCATGCTGATTCTTCTGGATTCCAAGGGAATCTGCGCATCCAGCGGTTCTGCATGTACATCCGGTTCCCTGGATCCGTCCCATGTACTTCTGGCAATCGGACTGCCGCATGAGATTGCACACGGTTCTCTGCGTCTGACCATCAGCGACCAGATCACGATGGAGGATGCGGACTACGTCGTTGACAACTTAAAAGAGATTGTGAACCACTTAAGAGAGATGTCTCCGCTGTACGAGGATTTCATCAAGAAAAACAAATAATATAAAAAAGAAAGCAGGTATATGTTATGTATAGTGAAAAGGTTATGGATCATTTTCAGCACCCGAGAAATGTAGGAGAGATTGAGGACGCAAGCGGTGTCGGCACCGTCGGAAATGCAAAGTGCGGCGATATCATGCGTATGTATCTCGATATTGATGAGAACCAGGTTATCCGTGACTGCAAGTTCAAGACATTCGGCTGCGGCGCTGCTGTGGCAACCAGCAGTATGGCAACGGAGCTTGTAAAGGGCAAGACCATTTACGAGGCGCTGCAGATCACGAACAAGGCAGTTATGGAGGCGCTTGACGGACTTCCTCCTGTAAAGGTACACTGTTCTCTTCTCGCAGAGGAGGCAATCCATGCGGCACTCTGGGATTACGCAGAGAAGCATAACATCAAGATCGAAGGTCTTGAGAAGCCGAAGAACGATATCAGCGAAGGTCTGGAAGAGGAAGATTACTAAGAATGAATCGGCAGGATGAAGCGGACTATACGGCATTAAAAGAATATTTATGCGACATGATCTTAGAGGAACAGCTAAAGCTCGGCTATGAGCGTGAGACGATCCGGTTTTATTCACCGTCGTCGTCAATCGGACATGTGTTAAAGCTGTCTGACCGCTCCAAGCCGGCGGTTCTTGCGGCGTTGGAGGGATTTGGCGCATATGCGGCGGATACCCTCGGTGAAGTGGCAGTATCTGGGGCGAGCGGCGGGAGAATCTGTTTTCTCATTCCGGCAGCAGGTGCAGAGTATGTACATGCGCACGGTGTGGCGCATCCGTTCTTAAAGGATCTGATTGACTGCTTCGGCAGACATGATGTGACGAGAGAGCAGGTGTGGGAGCTGTTCCGGCACTATTCTAAGAGTGCTCGTATCATTGAGATCAAAAGCGATGAATTTGATGACGTGTGCTACTTTGAGGACGGCAATCCGGATTCTTATCTTTACTGCGTCAAGTTCGACGAGGGACATGCGTTTTATCACCGCTTCTTAAAAGAGGATTTTGAAGAGCTGTTCGGTGAAGCCAGCAGGATGAAAGGGGCCCGATAGCATGAAAATTACGACAAAGGGACGCTATGCGATCCACATACTGTACGATCTGGCGGTCAACGGCACGGAGCATCCGGTGTCGGTCAAGGAGATGGCAACGAGACAGGAGATTTCCGTCAAATATACAGAGCAGATCATTTCCATTCTGAACAAGGCGGGCTATGTTTCCAGCAGCCGGGGATTTCAGGGCGGCTACCGTCTGACGAAGCCGCTGAATGAATATGTGATCGGCGACATTCTGCGTCTGACGGAGGGATCGCTCGCGCCGGTCGAGTGCCTTGCAACCGCCGAGAATCCCTGCCCCAAACAGCAGAAATGCGCGACGATCATGCTCTGGGAAAAAGTCGATAAGGCGATCCGTGACGTGGTTGATCATGTGACATTGCAGGATCTTCTGGACTGGCAGAAGCAGGAAAGGTGTTAGTGTGAACGAATATGAAAATTTCTACAAAAGGCAGATATGCGCTGCGCCTGATGCTGGATCTGGCGATGAACGGTGAGAACAACGTTGTGCGCATTAAAGATATTGCGGAAAGACAGCAGATCTCAGACAAATATCTTGAGCAGATCATATCCGTATTGAACAAGGCAGGTTATGTGCGGAGCACCAGAGGACCGCAGGGCGGTTATTCGCTGCGGAAAGCACCGGAGGAATACACGGTTGGCGATATTTTGCGTCTGACGGAGGGATCGCTTGCACCGGTTGCCTGCGTGGAGGAGGAAGGAAGCTGCGAACGCGAAGTGGATTGCGTTACCGTGGAGGTGTGGAAGCGGCTGAACCAGGCGATCAGCGATGTCGTGGATCATATCACACTGGCGGATCTGGTTGCACTGCAGGAAGAGAAGCGCGAGAAGAGCGGTCTTGACTTTGGAAAAGATATCTGAGTTATCATATGATACATAAAATAAGAAGAACCCCTGTTATGGTGTTTGCAGCCACCGTAGCAGGGGGTCTTCGCTTAAGAAGGGGGTTTTCTCGGTTTATTCACCAAAACCCATGCCGATAAATATCGACGTTGATATCATATCATATTCTGGGGAAAAATCCAGTGTAAAATTGTGAAATTTTGTTCATATATGCGCGGTTTGCAAATAAATTGCGTGGTTTTTGCGAACCGCGATTCCCTTGACGTTTTCCGGCTTTATCCCTTATAATATTGCAGATAAGTGATGCGTGTGGCTGCCGGAGGGCAGAAGTGATGCGCACCGGGCAGGAGGAAATGAATGTCGATTGACCAGAGTAAAATCAGAAACTTTTGTATCATAGCACATATCGATCACGGTAAATCTACACTTGCCGATCGTATTATAGAAAAAACAGGAACCTTGACCAGCAGGGAAATGCAGGCGCAGGTATTAGATAACATGGATCTGGAGAGAGAGCGCGGAATTACGATCAAGTCGCAGGCGGTCCGCATTATCTACAAGGCGAACGACGGCGAGGAGTATATTTTTAATCTGATCGACACCCCGGGACACGTCGATTTTAACTACGAGGTATCGAGAAGCCTTGCGGCATGCGATGGTGCGATTCTGGTCGTGGATGCGGCGCAGGGCGTGGAGGCACAGACCCTTGCGAATGTGTATCTTGCGTTAGACCATGATCTGGATGTAATGCCGGTCATCAACAAGGTCGACCTGCCGAGCGCGCAGCCGGACGAGGTCGTAAAGGAGATCGAGGACGTCATCGGAATCGAGGCGGAGGATGCGCCGCGCATTTCCGCAAAGACAGGACTCAATGTCGATCAGGTGTTAGAGCAGATCGTACAGAAGATTCCGGCGCCGGCCGGCAATCCAAAAGCGCCGCTTCAGGCGCTGATCTTTGACGCACTCTATGATTCCTACAAGGGTGTCATCGTGTTCTGCCGGATCAAGGAGGGCACGGTGCGGGTCGGCGATCCGATCCTTATGATGGCGACCGGGGCGCAGTCCGAAGTTACCGAGGTCGGTTACTTTGGAGCAGGGCAGTTCATTCCGTGTGACGAACTGTCTGCCGGCATGGTCGGCTACATCTGTGCGAGCATCAAAAATGTGCGGGATACCCGCGTGGGTGATACGGTGACGAACGTCGCACATCCATGTGAGGAGCCGCTTCCGGGTTATAAAAAAGTCAATCCGATGGTATACTGCGGCATGTATCCGGCGGACAGTGCCAAATATCCGGATCTGCGCGATGCGTTGGAGAAGCTTCAGATCAACGATGCGTCGCTGCAGTATGAACCGGAGACGTCGCTGGCGCTGGGCTTCGGATTCCGCTGCGGTTTTTTAGGACTGCTTCATCTGGAGATCGTGCAGGAGCGTCTGGAGAGAGAGTTTCATCTGGATCTCGTGACGACGGCACCGGGCGTTATCTATAAGGTGCACAAGACGAACGGAGAGGTGATCGATCTGACGAACCCGTCCAATCTGCCGGATCCGTCCGAGATCGAGTATATGGAGGAGCCGGTCGTTTCGGCGGAGATCATGGTGACGAGCGAGTATGTCGGCGCGATTATGACGCTTTGCCAGGAACGGCGCGGTGTATACAACGGTATGGAGTATCTGGAGGAGACCCGTGCGCTCATCAAGTATGATCTGCCGCTCAATGAGATTATCTATGATTTCTTTGATGCCTTAAAGTCGCGCTCGAGAGGATACGCTTCCTTCGACTATGAGCTGAAGGGCTATGAGCGTTCCGAGCTTGTGAAGCTGGATATCCTGATTAACAAGGCGCAGGTGGACGCGCTCTCGTTCATCGTCTTTAAGGACAGCGCTTACGACAGGGGCAGAAAGATGTGTGAGAAGTTAAAGGAAGAGATTCCGAGACATCTGTTTGAGATTCCGATCCAGGCGGCAGTCGGCGGCAAGGTGATTGCCCGTGAGACAGTCAAGGCGCTGCGCAAGGATGTGCTTGCAAAGTGCTACGGCGGCGATATTTCGCGTAAGAAAAAGCTTTTAGAGAAGCAGAAGGAAGGCAAGAAGCGCATGCGTCAGGTCGGAAATGTAGAGATTCCGCAGGAGGCATTCATGAGCGTCTTGAAGCTGGATGAAGATTAAAGGAACAGATCGGAAAATGCAGCGTCAGTGATGGCAGTGTCAGGAATATTTTTGGGAAAGGAGCGGTATGTGGAGTGAGTCAGAAAACAATGGAATTGTACATTCATATTCCGTTTTGCGTCAAAAAATGCCAGTATTGTGATTTCCTTTCCTTTGCGGCGGACGAGGCAACGCAGGCAGCCTACGTGGAGGCGCTGCTCCGGGAGATTGCGTATTACGGACCGCATTGCAGCGACTACCTGGTATCGACGGTCTATATCGGCGGCGGCACGCCATCGTGGCTCACAGAGGAGTGGATGGCACAGATCATGTCGGCGGTTCGCCGGTCGTTTCGTCTGGCGTCGGATGCGGAAATATCCATTGAGTGCAATCCGGGAACCGTCACCGATCACAAGTTTGCCGGCTACCGGAATGCGGGAATCAACCGGATCAGCATCGGCCTGCAGTCGGCTGTGGATGAGGAATTAAAGATTCTCGGGCGGATTCACACGTTTGACCAGTTCCTGAAGACTTACGAGCTGGCGCGCAAAAACGGATTCGACAATGTCAATGTGGATATTATGAGTTCTCTTCCGGGACAGACGGCAGAGAGTTTTGCCCGCACCCTGCAGCAGCTTCTGCGGCTGAAACCGGAGCATATTTCCGCCTATTCCCTGATCATTGAGAAGGGGACGCCATTTTACGATCTGTATAAGTTTGACGCGGTCAAGCAGCAGGCGGGAATGCAGACGGTGGCGCTGCCGACGGAGGATGAAGTGTACCGGATGACCAAGCTGACCGAGCAGGTGCTTGCGGAAGCGGGATATGTGCACTATGAGGTTTCTAATTTTGCAAAACCGGGTTATGCGTGCCGGCACAATATCGGCTACTGGGAGCGGGAGAATTATCTGGGACTGGGGCTTGGCGCGTCGTCTCTGATGGAGAATATCCGCTACAGCAACACGCGGGAATTGTATGTGTATCTGGAAGAAACCAGACATATTCGTGAGGGTATATGGGAGAATGAGATAACGGATAGCCAGGGGAGCGGCGCATCCGGCAGGGTGGAACAGCTTCCGGCCACGAATCTGCATGCTTCGGCAGAGCGCATTACACGAAAAGGGCAGATGGAAGAGTTTATGTTTTTAGGACTCCGCATGATGGAGGGAATTTCCAGGGAACGTTTTGCACAGACGTTTGGAACACAGATTGAGGCAGTGTATCAGGAGGTGCTGCTGCATCTTACGGAGGAAGGACTGCTCGAAAAACGCGCGGGGAGGATTTATTTGACGGAACGCGGGCAGGATGTGAGCAATTACGCTCTGGCACAGTTTTTACTTTAGAACGATGAATCCGGACGGATTCATATTAAGAAATTCTTCATAAAGATTCATTCGCGTTTTCACGGAAAGAGGACTAAAATAGAATCGTAGGAATCCAAGGAGTGAAGTGATGTGAATGTAACAAAGAGACAGAAAAGACGAATTCGGAATCTGGTATGTATACAGTACAGTATTGTGAAAATGCTGCTCGTGATCGCAGGGTTTGAACTGTTGGGACGGGGGCTGTCCCTGATGCAGGGAACGCAGTCTGCAACGCAGGAGATTGAGGGAGAGGTAATCTGGTCGGAGGAGACGAAAACAGAGGAGAATCCCCTGATTGTGTGCGTGGATGCCGGACATGGCGGAAAAGACAACGGCTCCGATTATAAGGGGCGTTATGAGAAGGATGATAATTTAAAGCTGGCACAGGCTGTGGCAGCTTATTTGGCTGATAAAAATGTAAAAGTGGTTATGACGAGGTCGGATGACACGTTTTTGCGCCTGTCAGAGCGGTGCGGGATTGCCAACCAGAGCGGTGCGGATTATATGCTGTCGCTGCACCGCAATGACGGCGAGGGTAACGGCGTAGAGACCTGGATCTCGGCGAGTGGTTCGGAGGAGACGGATGCTCTCGCAAACCACATTATGGAAGCGCTGGATACGGCGGGAATCCAGAGAAACCGCGGCGTGAAAAAGGGAACCCAGACTGGGGAATCTTCCAATTATTACATCAATGTACATTCGGACATGCCGTCCTGCATCGTCGAGATGGGATTTATCAACGATGCATCCGATAACCAGCTTTTCGATGAAAAGCTGGATGCGTATGCTGCCGCCATCGGTGACGCAGTGCTTGCAACGGCGGAGACATACCGTGCCAACAAGGTTACGGATGGAAACGGTCAGGGCGCAGGCGAAGCGGGAAGCGGCACCGGAGACGGACAGAGCGCTGCCGGCACAGAAAACGGCACTGGAGACGGTCAGAGTGCGGACCAAACAGGAAGCAGCACCGGAGACGGTCAGAGTGCTGCAGGTGGAAATGCGGCGGTGCAGACGATTGCGCTTGACGGGCTGGATACCACCGTGCAGAGCTGGGGGCTGGGAAGCCACACCGATGCGGACAACCGCCCGAACGATGCAGTCAGTGCGCAGCAGAAGTATGGGGATTACCATGCGCTTTTCATTGGAGAGAATACAAAGACCCTCTATCTGACTTTTGATGAGGGATATGAATACGGGTACACGGAATCCATTCTCGATACGTTGAAGGAAAAGGGCGTGCATGCCGTCTTTTTTGTCACGGAGCCTTATGCAAAGGCGGAACCGGCACTGGTGCAGCGCATGATTGACGAGGGGCATGTAGTCGGCAATCACAGTGTGACGCACCCGTCGGCGGGAATTCCTTCGCTGACGGTGGAACAGCAGCAGGAAGAGGTCATGGGAAACCACCAGTATATCAAAGATACCTTTGGCTATGAGATGAATCTGTTCCGCTATCCCGCGGGAAAGTTCAGCGAGCAGTCACTCGCTGTTGTAAATAACTGCGGATACGAGAGCGTGTTCTGGAGTTTTGCCTACCTGGATTACGATGTGGACAACCAGCCGGATCAGGTGGAAAGCCTCCAGAAGATGAAAAATAAGATGCATCCGGGAGCCATCTATCTGCTGCATGCGGAGTCGGCAACAAATGCGGCGGTGCTGGGAGATCTGATCGATGCGGCGCAGACGCAGGGGTATTCGTTTGGAACGTTGTAATGCGTGGCGCGTGAAAAAAGGTTTACATAATGACGAAAAACGAGCTTTGGACGGGCTGTGTGACTGATTTTCGTGCGCTGGATGCGGGGAGGAAGAAAAGTTGGGGCTGGGAGCCTGATTTTCGTGCGCTGGACTTGGGAAGGAAGAAAAGCCGGGTCTGGGAGCCCATTTTTCGTGCGCTAGACCCTTGCGGGAGGAAAAGAAGTTTACATAACGCCAAAAACAAGTCATGGTCGGGTCTGGGAGAAAGAAAATGCCGCGCCAGACCCGGGAAGAAAGACAAGCCGGGTCCGAGAGACTGATTTTCGCGCGCTAGACCCTTGCGGGAGAGAAAGAAGTTTACATAACGCCGAAAAATAAGTCGTAGCCGGGTCTGAAAGAAGGAAAACGCCACGTTAGACCCGAAAAAGAAGAAAAGATCACGCCGCCTTGGGGTTGCAGAAACTGTTGTCTGTCCCAGAATTTACCGAAAACATCGTGTCAACCTCAGGATTTACCGAAAAAGCCTGAAGTTACAATATTGTTCTTGATCTGATCTTGCGGTATAATGAACTCTGACGAGTTCATATTGTGCGCAGAAAGCAGCGCAAAAAGATGACATAATGAATCCTACCGGATTCATATTAGAAGTTCCGGTGGAACTTCGGATGCGCAGAAAGAAGCGCAAAAAGATGATATAATAGACGCGTACATGATGATAGGTTTTCTTTAGAAGGGAACATGATATGGAAAAATTGCACAGGCAGAATTTGGTTATTGTCTGGTGCTCGATTATTGCACTTAGCCTTGTTTCTTTGATGGGATACGGATTTACCGTGCTTGCAATCCGTGGAATTGCAATTCTGGTAGTTGCGGGAATTATTTCTACGATCGGATGTTACCTTTCGATTGACGATGTGAAAAAAGTGCTGATTATCGTATTCCCGCCGGCGATCGGTACGCTGTTGTATTCGTGGGTATATGGTGGCAATTCGATTCCGTATCTGGCGAATTTTGTACTTTTAGCGATGACAACTTCCTATTTTATGGAGTCGGTTATCATCTATTTCGCAGTGCCGTTTGCCGTTATTTCGGTCGTATTCATGGCTTTCAGCCCCGAGACCATCGCGGGAATTGAATACACGATGGCGGGGGTCGTGACGCGTATATTTTTGTTTATCGTAACAGCGATCCTGCTTTATTTTGCGACGAAGCGCGGTGCGGGTGTTGTGAAGAAAACGGAAGAGACGCTTTCCATCGTTCAGAACAATGCGAAAGTCGCCAATACGATTTCAGCGAATCTGAACACCACGATCCACAAGAGTATGAGTTCAGTGCATGCGCTTGCGGACGGCAGCTCCAGCGTGAAATCGGCGGCATCGCAGATGGGGCAGGTGGTTGAGGATACTGCTAATGCAACTGTCAGCGTGATGGATAAAATTAATGCGGCAACAACGGAGATTAACCGGAACCATGAACTGGCAGTTTCTCTGGATCAGGGATTTCAGAAGGTGCAGAGTGCGGTAGAAAAAGGAAACGGAGCGATACAGACGGCAAAGAGTTCCATTCTTTCCATGGAGGAGACCGTCGATTCCGCGCGCAAATCGACCGATTCGCTGCTTACCGAGATGAACCGGATCACATCGATTCTCGGAGAGATCAATTCCATTGCATCCCAGACGAATCTGTTGTCGTTAAATGCATCTATTGAGGCGGCGCGTGCGGGAGAACACGGAAGAGGATTTGCGGTGGTTGCAGATGAGATCCGCGCGCTGTCGGAGGAGAGTGCCAAGGCGGCGAACAACATTCAGGAGATTTTGACCTGGCTGACGGATACGACCGGGCAGATCTCAAAAGAAATCACGGCGGGCACCGATGCTGCTTCCGCGAGTGTGGAGCTGGTCGGCGGATTGATGGATTATTTTAGTAACATCAATGATGCGACGGATGAGGCGAGCCAGATTGTCGATGAAGAATATAAGATCATTGAACATGTGAAGGAACACTTTGGAAATATCCAGCAGGAGATCGAGACGCTGGTGGCAACCTCAGAGGAAAATTCTGCAACCATCCAGAATATCACGGACACAATCACGTCGCAGAATGATTCCATCCGCAGCATTTCGGCTGAAATCGATGAGATTTCATCATTATCGGCAGATCTGGAACAGCATTTTGGGGAAGATAACTAAGAAAAGGTCAAGGGAGACATGCAGGGGCGCAGTCTCCCTTTTTTACATCACGGAGAATAAGGATGAAAATGAGATTTCGAGAAGACGGTACTTTTAAAATCATGCAGATTACAGATATGCAGGAAATTCCCGCAATATCGAAAGACACGATCGCGCTGATGGAGCGGGCGATTCTGGAGGAGCAGCCGGATCTTGTCGTCTACACTGGTGATCAGATCAAGGGCTATGGTGTGACTTACAAGGGAAAAGGAGAGGAGCTGGAGCGGGAGGTAGCACAGACGATTGGAAAATTATTAGAGCCGGTGACAAAGCGTGGCATTCCGTTTGCAGTGACATTTGGCAATCATGATTGCCAGGTTGGAATTTCCAATCAGGATCAGTTCTATCATATTTACAAAAGGCTTCCGAATTGCATCGGGGAGCAGGCAGAAGGGATTGACGGGGGCGGAACCTGTGCCATTCCCATCGAGGCATCCGACGGAAGCGGGAGGGATGTGTTTGAACTGTATCTGTTTGACAGCGGAACGGATGCCAGGGAGGGCGGCTACGAGGCATTTGATCCGAAGATCATTGCGTGGTACCGCAAGCAGCGGGAAGACCTTCGGGAGAAAAACGGAATGTATGTGCCGTCCTTCGTATTTCAACATATCCCGATGCGCGAATATTATGAGGTGTTAAAGCGTGTCGACCGCGGGGAAAAAGGTGCGGTGCGCGCCTATCGGACACATAAGAACGAATATTATAAGTTGGGAGAAACCTGCGGCGCCGGGGATATTTTTCTGGAACCGCCGTCGGTGCCGGATGTCAATACCGGAGAATTTGAGGCGTTTTCGGAGTGCGGGGAAGTGCTGGCGGTATTTGTCGGACACGACCATAAGAACAACTTCGTGGGGCGTTACCGGAACATTGCGCTTGGATTTACACCGTCCGCGGGATTTAATGTCTACGGCAACCGTACGAAGCGCGGCGTGCGCTGTATTGTGCTGAACGAAAAAAAGCCGTACGAATACCATACGTATACCAGAACGTATGAGGAACTGGTCGGGAAAAAAGTGTCACGCCCGGTATTTGACTATCTGACCAGCAAAGCACCTGCCACATTTGAGGCGGCGATTCCAATGATTTTAAAAGCGGTGTTGTTTCTGGTGCTGGTGATTGTGCTGGCTGTCTTGTTGTTGTAGAGGGATGGGAAAGCAGCCCGACAGAACAGAGGAAAACCGGGAAAAACCGGGAAAGCAGCCCGCTAGAACAAGGGCAGCCCGGTAAGAAAAATACCGTGCAGAAAAGGGGAAAACAATGGGTGAGATACGACAGGAGAAAAGCGGATTTGCGGCGTGGACCGACAGACATGCGGAACTGTGGAAGTTTATGAAATTCCTGCTTGCGGGAGGCGGTTCCAATGTGGTTGAGCTGGCGGTGCATATGCTGCTTTTAAATACGGCATTTGCTGCGCTTACGGCGGAACCGGTAACCGCGCATTTTCTCAACCTGATCGGCATTACGTCGAAGGGATATCTGTATACCTATATGATCTCGACGACTGTGGGTTATACGATTGCCTTTATATTGAACCGCAAGATTACTTTTAAGGCGGACGCCAATCCGGCAGTCAGCATGATGCTCTATGCGGTCATGGTACTGTTCACAATCTTTGCAAATGGCTGGATTGGATCGGCGATGACGACCTGGGCGAGGGAAAACGATCTGACGGGGAATCTGTGCGACATGGCAATCAAGGTGATCGGAATGCTGATCCCGATGCTCTGGACGTATCCGTGTAACCGGTTTTTGATCCACCGGAAAAAGAAAAGATTGTGAATTGTTTCACAAAAAATACAACGAAAGATCTTGAACGGGAACAGACTTCATGATACGCTGAAACAGCATTGCAGTGAGATACGTTCTTGCTGCCCTGCCTTAACAAAAGTCTCTGACGCCAAAAGCAGTGCTTGCGGCGGAAGATATGGCGGTCATGAAAGTGTCTGCATCTGGTCTGCGCGTGCGGAACAGATGCTGTAGATAGGATACCGGCGGAATATTCCATGCCCTGTAGGGCAGGTTCTGCCGTGTATCCCCAGCGTGAGCCGTATCTGAGAGGAGATTTCAGATACGGTTTTTTATATAATAGGAAACTTCGTTCCTATTACATAAAAAAACTCTCCGGGGATAGCACTGCGGCGGAGACGAAAGATGTCGCAAGAGCGACCCGCCGCAGGCGGAGAATCCCGCAGGCAGGATTCTTTTTTATTAGGAGAAAATATGGAGACAAGAATTGCACTTATCGGTATCATTGTGGAGAGCACCGAGTCCGTGGAGCAGCTCAATCATCTGCTACACGAATACGGGAGCCATATCATCGGCAGAATGGGAATCCCTTACCGGGAAAAAAATGTTCACATTATCAGCGTTGCCATCGATGCACCGCAGGATGTCATCAATGCATTGTCGGGAAAGATCGGACGGCTGGCGGGAATCACGGCAAAGACCGTCTATTCCAATGTATAAGCGTCTGCGGAATGGAGATTTATATGACACACGAGGAAAAAATCATAGAGCACCTGAAGACGGAGAAGATGCTGTCGGTGGGTGAACTGGACTGTCTGCTTACAACAGAAGATACAGAGACAGTCGAGAAGCTTAAGGCTGAGGCGAGAATGGCGGCACAGTCGGTATACGGAAAACAGATCTATATCCGCGGGCTGATCGAGTTCACCAACTACTGTAAAAATGACTGCTATTACTGCGGCATCCGCAGGGGCAATGCATGTGCCGAGCGCTACCGTCTCACAGAGGAGCAGATCCTCTCCTGCTGCGCGACAGGGTATGAACTTGGATTCCGCACCTTTGTGCTGCAGGGTGGAGAAGATCCCTATTTTACAGATGAGAAGATCTGCGGTCTGGTGTCTGCCATCAAGCAGGCATACCCGGACTGTGCAGTGACACTCTCGATCGGGGAAAAAGAAAGAGCGAGCTATCAGGCATATTTTGACGCCGGCGCAGACCGGTATCTGCTCAGGCACGAGACGGCGGATGCGGTACACTACGGGAAGCTGCACCCGGAGGAAATGTCTCTTAAAAACCGGATGCGCTGTCTGCGGGATCTAAAGGAGATCGGTTATCAGACCGGATGCGGCTTTATGGTGGGCTCGCCGTATCAGACCACGGAGACGCTGTATGAAGACCTGATGTTTATTAAGAAACTCGCGCCTGCCATGGTGGGAATCGGACCGTTCATTCCGCAGAAGGACACGCCGTTTGGCGGGGAGACTGCGGGGACGTTGGAGATGACCCTGCGGCTGCTTTCCATCCTGCGGCTGATGAATCCGCATGTGCTGCTTCCGGCGACGACGGCGCTCGGCACGATCCACCCGCAGGGAAGGGAAATGGGAATTCTCTCCGGCGCCAATGTGGTGATGCCGAATCTTTCGCCGGTTTCCGTGCGGGAAAAATATAAGCTTTACGACAATAAGATCTGTACGGGGGATGAGGCGGCAGAATGTCGTTTCTGCATGCAGAGGCGGATGGAGAACATCGGTTATGAAGTGGTTACCGACCGCGGGGATTACCGGCCTGCGGTTTACAATAAAAACACTGACCGGGAAGCATGAACTGACCGGAAAGAAAGGAAAAATTATGTACAAGTATGACGCAAAATCATTAAAAGCAGAGGAATTTATCAACGATGAGGAGATCCGGGAGACGCTTGCCTACGCGGATGCGAACAAGGACAATGTGGAACTGATCGACGCGATCATCGCAAAAGCGCGAGAGCGCAAGGGCCTAAATCACAGAGAGGCATCGGTGCTGCTCGCCTGTCAGATCCCGGAAAAAATCGAGGAAGTCTATGCGCTGGCGCAGCAGATCAAGAAAGACTTTTACGGCAACCGTATTGTGCTGTTTGCACCGTTATATCTTTCCAACTACTGTGTAAACGGCTGTGTATACTGCCCGTATCACCTGAAAAACAAGCACATTGCCAGAAAGAAGCTGACGCAGGAGGAGATCGTGAGGGAAGTCACGGCACTTCAGGACATGGGACACAAGCGTCTGGCAATCGAGGCCGGCGAAGATCCGGTGAACAATCCGATCGAATATATTCTGGAGTGTATTCAGACGATCTACAGCATCAAGCACAAAAACGGAGCCATCCGCCGTGTTAACGTCAACATTGCGGCAACGACGGTCGAGAACTACCGCAAGTTAAAAGAAGCCGGCATCGGAACCTACATCCTGTTTCAGGAGACCTACCACAAGGAGAGCTATGAGAATCTGCATCCGACCGGGCCGAAGCATGATTACGCGTATCACACGGAGGCAATGGATCGTGCGATGGAAGGCGGCATCGATGATGTCGGACTCGGCGTGCTGTTCGGACTGGAGATGTACCGCTATGAATTTGCCGGACTTCTGATGCATGCGGAGCATCTGGAAGCCGTGCACGGTGTCGGACCGCACACGATCAGCGTGCCGCGTGTCAAACATGCCGATGACATTGATCCGACTGCTTTTGACAACGGTATCAGCGATGATATTTTTGCAAAGATCTGTGCGCTCATCCGCATCTCGGTGCCGTATACGGGAATGATCATCTCCACACGCGAGAGCCAGGCAGTGCGTGAGAAAGTGCTTCCGCTCGGCGTATCGCAGATCAGCGGTGCATCGAGAACGAGTGTCGGCGGTTATGCCGAGCCGGAGCCGGAGGAGGAGAATTCCGAGCAGTTTGACGTCAGCGATCAGCGTACCTTAGATGAGGTCGTGAACTGGCTGATGAAAATGGGCTATATTCCGAGCTTCTGCACCGCATGCTACCGCGAGGGTAGAACTGGTGACCGTTTTATGGCGCTCTGCAAAAATATGCAGATCTTAAACTGCTGTCACCCGAACGCGCTCATGACCTTAAAAGAATACCTCGAGGATTATGCGGGCGAGGAGACGAAAAAGATCGGTATGGAACTGATTGACCGTGAGCTTGAGAAGATTCCGAATCCGAAGGTAAAGCAGACCGCCTACGAGCACATTCATGATATTGCAGAGGGAAAGAGAGACTTCCGCTTCTGATAGCCGGAAGCGATGCTGGGATCGGGCAGCAGCCGGAAGCCGGATATGGATGTAATACGGACAAGGGGAAATTCGTATGCAGGAAGGAAAAAGAAAGTTATGGCAGTGACATTGAATGAGACGCCGGGCAGCAGCCGTCTGCACATAGGAATATTTGGAAAAACAAACAGCGGGAAATCCGCACTCATCAACGCTTTTACCGGACAGGAGGTATCCATTGTCGCCAATGTGGCGGGAACGACGACCGACCCGGTCTACAAGGCGATGGAGGGACATCCGCTCGGCCCGTGCATTATCATAGATACGGCAGGATTTGGCGACGAGAGCGAACTGGGCAAAAGCCGCATGGAAAAGACACGTCTCGCAGCGGAAAAGACGGATATTGCGCTGCTCCTTGTGGCGGGGAATGGTGACGCGGCGCTTGATGAGGAAGAAATGCACTGGTACCGCTTTTTGAAAGAGCACGGGACGCCGGTACTTTTCGTCGTGGGGAAAACGGACATCCGGTCGGACGCACAGGTGGATAAACTGGCAGCCGCCATCCGGGGGAAGACCGGTGAGGAGGCATATCCGGTCAGCGCCAAGACGGGAGAGGGCATGGAGGCATTAAAAGAAGCATTGATCCGCAAACTGCCGGAGAATTACGGCAGCCGCCTCATCACCGGGACACTGGTCGGCCGGGAGGATCTGGTGCTTCTCGTGATGCCGCAGGATATCCAGGCACCCAAGGGAAGGCTGATTCTGCCGCAGGTGCAGACCCTGCGCGAACTTCTCGATAAGAAATGCCTGGTCATGAGCGTGACGACCGATCAGCTCATCCCGGCGCTTGCGGTATTGAAAAAAGCACCGAAGCTTATCATTACGGACTCCCAGGTATTTGGCTATGTCTACGAAAACAAACCGGCGGAGAGCATGCTCACGTCCTTTTCCGTGCTGTTTGCGGCATATAAGGGCGATCTGCCGTACTATGTGGAGGGGGCGGAGCATATTGACGCGCTGAACGCCCATTCCAGGATACTGATCGCGGAGTGCTGTACCCATGCACCGCTGAAGGAGGACATCGGAAGGGAAAAGATTCCGCGGATGTTGAGAAAACGCTTCGGCGAGTCGCTTGCTGTGGATATTGTGAGCGGGACTGACTTTCCGAAAGACCTTTCCGGTTACGATCTCATCATCCAGTGTGGCGCGTGCATGTTTAACCGCAAATATGTGATGTCGCGGATCGGGCACGCCAGAGAACAGGGCGTTCCGATGACGAACTACGGCGTGACGATCGCGCATCTGACGGGGATTCTCGATAAGATTTCCATGCCGGAGACATAGACAATGTTACTCTTTTTGGTGGAAAAAACGGGGACGGCTCTGTATAATAGGGGAGGAGAAATAACAGGGAAGAGATACGGAGGAACACTATGAAATACACGACAACAGATGAACTGGAACATTTTTCTTTTGCGGAAGCCTACATTGCCGACGTGCAGCTGGCAGACGGATTTTTCCATATGACGCTCTCCAATGTGACGATATTGCCGGAGAATTCCTGCAACCGGGATATCCGCGAGATGCGCGCGAACAATCTGGTGTTAAAGATCGAGGAGCCGGTCATCCGGTCACTGGTGCGGGAGGGATACAAGGTCTACGACGCCAACGGCGCACTGATGAAAAACTGCGCGGATGAGGTGATCGATCAGGCGGCGTGGAACGAGACGATCCGCTCCTTTGCGGACGGCACGCTCTATGCGTTAAAGCAGGACGGGGAGAACTATGTATTTGAGATCGACGCGCCCGATGAGGAAGAGTATGTGCTTGCGATGTCTGGCACACACAATACGGCGTCCTGGGACCGCTTTCTGAACAAGTAGCCGTGCCGGGAAGAAAAGGCGTCAGGGAGGCAAACAGACGCAGATGATGCGGCAGGGATCGGCTATTATCTGCGGCGGCAGCTTTTGCAGTTGCGAACCGCAGGAAGAAATGCTATAGTTTTAGATAGAAAAACAAACCCCACACAGGGGAAAGGAGATACCAATGTCTAGGATTATAACGATTGGACGAGAATTTGGCAGCGGCGGACGTGAGATCGGAAAGAGATTGTCCGATGAGCTGGGAATTGCTTATTACGATAATGAGATCATCAGTCAGATTGCAGACCGTACGAAGCTGGCGGAGGGCTATGTGCAGCATGTGATGGAGAACGGTCCGTCGACGTTGTATCCGATTACGATCGGGAGAAGCTTTTACATGGGAGTTGATCCAATCATGGAGCAGAATAATGCGATCTACCGTGAGCAGAGCCGCCTGATTCAGGAATTTGCGGAGAAGTCCGACTGTGTCATCGTCGGAAGAAGCGCCGATTATATTTTGCGCGAGAAGCATCCGTTCCGCCTGTTTGTCTATGCGGAGATGGAGCACAAGATGGAACGCTGCAAGAAGCGCGCGCCGGAGAGCGAGCACTTTACGGACAAGGAATTAAAGCGCCATATTTTAGACGTGGATAAGCGCAGGGCGCGTTACTATCAGTTCTTTACCGGACAGACCTGGGGAGACCGTCTCAACTATGATCTGTGTATCAATACTTCCAACTATGACATCAAGGAGCTGGTACATGCAATCGCACATCTGGTAGAAGCATAGAACAATCGAATGCATGGGAAAAACAGATTCCCCATATACTTTACAGATATTTGTGATGCAGGGTATATGGGGAATTTTTATGGCATTATTGCAGCATGCGGTGGCGGTGGCGCGGGAATATCTGTGGGGATTTCCCATGCTTGCACTCTTATTCGGAACACATCTATATTTCACATTTCACCTGGGCTTCATCCAGAAAAAAATCCCGTTGGGAATCCGGTTGTCACTGACCGGAACGAAGAATCAGGAAAAGGATCAGGTAACACCGTATTCGGCGTTGGCGACGGCGCTTGCAGCGACGATCGGTACGGGTAACATTGTGGGAATTTCCACAGCCATTGCCATCGGCGGACCGGGAGCGGTATTCTGGTGCTGGCTGACCGGGGTATTCGGGATAGCGACCTGCTATGCGGAATGTTATCTCTCCATAAGATACCGGGTGCGCAGGGCAGACAATACGTTTGCCGGCGGACCGATGTATATTTTGGATCGGCGTCTGAAAAAAAGAAAACTGGCAGCGGCGTTTGCTGTATGTACGCTGCTGGCATCGTTTGGTATCGGAAGCAGCGTACAGTCATACTCCATACGCACGGCGCTCCAGCATCAGATTACCGTGTCGCCGCATCTGGTCGGAATGGCGGTCGGGGTGCTTGCAGGGATTATTATCATCGGGGGAAACAGCCAGATTGCAAAGGTGTGTATGTGGCTCGTCCCGCTGATGAGCGCTTTTTATGTGGGCGGCTGTCTCTATATTATAGGAAGAAACAGGGCGGTGCTGCCGGAGACGTTAGCGCTGATTCTCTCATCCGCCGTCTGCCCGAAGGCGGTGGCGGGCGGCTGCACCGGCGGAGCGCTGCTTCTTGGCATCCAGACAGGAGTCTCCCGGGGATTGTTTACCAATGAAGCAGGGCTTGGCTCGATTCCGATGGTCGCGGCGACGGCAGCATCCTCCTCTGACAGCCCGAAGGAGGCGGCTGTGCGGCAGGCGTTAATCTCCATGACAGGACCGTTCTGGGACACGGTGGTATTATGTGCGATCACGGGAATTGCGGCGGTCGGCAGCATGGTAAGCCATCCGCAGGAATACCGGGGAGTGGCACCGGAAAATATGTGTTTTGTGGCATTCCGGGAATTGCCCGTCGGCGGTGAGTGGATGCTCTCGATCTCTCTGACGCTGTTCGCGTTTGCCACGATCATCGGCTGGAACGTGTACGGAACCTGCGCGGTGCGCTACCTGTGGGGCGAGGCGGGGGTGCGTGTCTACCAGGTGGCGTACATGTTTTTCGCTTATCTGGGAGCGGTGCTTTCCATGGAGCTTGTGTGGGGGATATCGGATCTGCTGAATTCCCTGATGGCTCTGCCGAATCTGCTCTGTCTGTGGATGCTGCGAGGCGAAATTGCCACAGACTGTGGAAAAGGGACAGATAAAACATCAAAAAAGAAATAAAAATTGAAAAAATATTATTCATGCCGGATAAAGTATGATATATTGAAATGGTATATGGAGTTATCGAAAGAAGAAAGGTGAAAGTTATGGAGAAAAAGGAACAGAAGCATTTGTATGCAGATACTGTGGAACAGAATAAACGTGCCAATCATTTCCTGGCTATCGGATATATCGTGTTTTATCTCTGTGTGCTTTGTGTGGTAGGAATTGCCTGCCTCAGAGGAATCCGCACAGTTGGATATACCGTTATGATCGCGGTATTGATTATTCTGGCAACAGCGGGAACACTCGTGTTGTACCAGCGGAGAAAAGATGATCCGAAGATCCGCTATATTGCGACGGTCGGGCTGCTTGTCATTACGTTTGTGATGGGATGGGCGTTTGACAATTATTATGTGCGTTTTATGGCTGCAATTCCGTTGGTTGCATGTATTCTGTTTTACGATAAAAAGTTTGCCGCCTTTTCCGGGATTGCTGTATCGGCGGTGAATCTTCTTGTGACGGCGTCAAAGACGCTGGCGCTTCACACATACCAGGGCGAGAATGCACTGGATCAGTGGTGTGCGACGCTGGCAATTATACTTATGATGGTAGTGGTTTATCTGACAGTATCCGTGGCGTACCAGTTCAACCGCGATACGATTGGCAGCCTGACAGAAAAGGAAGCAGCACAGCGCCAGATGGTGGACGATATCATTGCGGTTGCAGATCAGGTGCGCAAGGGAACAGAGAATGCGATGAATATTGTCAATGAACTGAATAGTTCCACCGAGGTAGTCAACGGTGCCATGAAGGATATTTCGGACAGTACACAGAGTACCGCCGAGAATATCCAGACGCAGACCGAGATGACGCAGAATATTCAGGACTCCATCGGAACGACGTTAGAGCGTTCGGAGAAGATGGTACAGGTGGCGAAGCAGTCCGGAGAGCTGAATGAGAAGAGTTCCAGAATCATGGATGATCTGAAGAAGCAGTCCGCAGTTATTGCACAGACAAACTCCGAGGTGGCTTCCTCTATGAGAGAACTCCAGGATCGTACAAGCGCTGTCAAAAGTATTGCAGATACCATTTTTTCTATTTCCAGTCAGACCAACCTTCTGGCGCTCAACGCATCGATCGAGAGTGCGAGAGCAGGCGAGGCGGGACGAGGTTTTGCGGTGGTTGCAGACGAGATCCGTCAGCTGGCGGAGAAGACCAGGCAGGAGACGGAGAATATTGCCAACATTTTAGAGCAGCTGTCTGAAAATGCCCAGACGGCGGCGGATGCGGTGGAGCGTTCTGTGACGGCGGCGGGTGCGCAGGATGAGATGATTGCGCAGGCATCCGAGAGCTTTGGCGCCATGAACCAGAATGTCAATGAGCTTGTGACGGACATCGGTGAGATCGACACTATGTTAAACAACCTCTCCAAGGCGAACAATCAGATCGTGGAGAACATCATGCAGCTCTCCGCAACGACGGAGGAAGTTACAGCTTCTTCTGTGCAGGCGGCGGATCTCAGTGTTAAGAATCTCGGCAATGCGGAAAATACCAAGGATCTGCTTCACAGTGTGTTAGACGAGTCGCACAAGCTGGAGCAGTATATCCACTAATTGGACAGATTTTGACCTGTAGTGAATAAAATAGAAAAATAACAGAAAAATGAGGTATAAAGGATGTATTTAGTGCAGTTTATCAGAGGATTTTGCATGGCACTGGCAGACAGTGTACCTGGCGTATCCGGCGGAACCGTCGCTTTCCTGTTGGGTTTTTATGACCAGTTTATTGATTCTATCGACGATCTGATAACCGGAAGCAGGGAGAAAAAGAAAGCAGCTCTGTTCTTCCTGATTAAGCTTGGAACCGGCTGGGTCTGTGGAATGATTCTCGCCATCCTGATTCTTGCGAGCGTGTTTGACGCTCATATCTATGCAATCAGTTCCCTGTTTATCGGATTTATTATTTTTGCCATTCCGATTATCTTTAGGGAAGAAAAGAACTGCCTTGCGGCGAAAAAATCTGCCATTCCGTTTGTGCTGATTGGCGTTGCAATCGTGACCGCGATTACTTACTTTAATCCGAGCAGCGGCGGAGAGGGTGTCAGCCTGGAGCATCTGACGCCGGGGCTTGCCCTGTTTGTATTCCTTGCCGGAATGATTGCCATCTGTGCGATGGTGCTGCCGGGAATTTCGGGCTCGACGCTTCTTTTAATCATGGGACTGTATCTGCCGGTGGTGACTGCCATCAAAGATATTCTTCATCTGAATTTTGCTGCATTTCCGACGGTGTTTATTTTCGGATGCGGCGTTCTCGTCGGTATTTTTGGTGTGGTAAAGCTGATCCGCAAGGCGTTAGATCATTTCCGGGCACAGACGATCTATCTGATCATCGGTCTGATGTTAGGATCAATCTACGCGGTTGTCATGGGACCGACCACGTTGGAGGTACCGCAGCCGGCAATGACGCTTCATGATTTTAACATCCTGTTTTTCGTGATCGGCGGTGCGCTGATTATCGGACTTCAGAAAATGAAAGATTTAAAAGCATAGGACACGAAGGAGTATCATGAAAAAGTTATTGCAGTATTTGGGAAACTATAAAAAAGAAAGTATTTTAGGACCGCTTTTTAAGCTCCTGGAAGCTTCATTTGAATTGATTGTCCCGCTTGTCATGGCGGCAATCATCGATACCGGGGTGGCAAATGCCGATCGTCCATATATTATGAAGATGAGTCTGGTACTGTTTCTCCTGGCGCTGATCGGATTGACCTGTGCCATCACGGCGCAGTATTTTGCGGCGAAAGCGGCGGTTGGCTGTGCGACAGGATTAAGACATGCTCTGTTTGAACATATTGAGACGCTGTCATTTACCGAGATGGATACCGTCGGAACGTCGACGTTAATTACAAGAATGACAAGTGATGTTAATCAGGTGCAGAACGGGGTGAACCTCGTTCTGCGCCTGTTCTTGCGTTCGCCGTTTATCGTGTTTGGAGCGATGGTCATGGCATTCACGATTGATGTGAAAGCGGCGCTCGTGTTCGTTGTGACTATTCCGCTGCTGTCGGTGGTTGTGTTTGGCATCATGCTGGTCAGTATTCCGCTGTACAAAAAAGTACAGGCGGCACTCGATAAAGTGCTGGGCATCACAAGAGAGAACCTGACCGGAAGCAGAGTCATCCGTGCATTCAACAAGGAGCAGGATGAGATTGCACAGTTCCACGAAGACAATGAGGCGCTGACAAAGATCCAGCTCTATGTCGGCAAGATCTCGGCGCTCATGAATCCGCTTACCTATATTATCATCAACGGAGCGATCGTCGTTCTGGTATGGGTAGGAGCGATCCGCGTGGACAATGGCAACATTACGCAGGGACAGGTTGTGGCGCTGGTGAGCTACATGTCCCAGATCTTAGTGGAGTTAATCAAGCTGGCCAACCTGATTATCAACATCAACAAATCCATTGCCTGCATGAACCGTATCGAGACTGTGCTAGACATGGAATCGTCGATCACGGAGCATCCAGCAGCGGAGACGGGAAGTCTCACTTCGGATGGAGCAGGCAGGGAAGGAAAAGAGACAATCCCGGCGGAGAATGCCGTCGTATTTTCCAGGGTTGGTCTTACCTATGCGGGCGCATCGGAGGAAGCGCTCTCCGACATTGATTTTACGGTCAGACGCGGAGAGACCATCGGTATTATCGGAGGAACCGGTTCCGGAAAATCTTCGGTCGTGAATCTGATTCCGCGGTTTTACGATGCGACCAGAGGAGAGGTTCTCGTCGACGGGAAGAATGTGCGGGATTATACATTGGAGGAACTCAGGGCGAAGGTTGGTGTTGTTCTGCAGAAGGCGGTTCTCTTTAAGGGAACCATCCGTGAGAACTTAAGCTGGGGCAATTCGGACGCCACGGACGAGGAGATGTATGAGGCGCTTGAGACTGCACAGGCAAGGGAGTTTGTGGATGCCAAGGAAGGCGGACTTTCCTATGAGATCGAGCAGGGCGGCAGAAACCTTTCTGGCGGACAGAGACAGCGCCTTACGATTGCGCGTGCGCTCGTGAAGAAGCCGCAGATTCTCATTATGGACGACAGCGCATCCGCGCTTGATTTCGCGACGGACGCGGCGCTTCGGAAAGCCATCGCACATATGGACGGGCAGATGACGGTATTTATCGTATCGCAGCGTGCGGCGTCCATCATGCAGGCGGACAAGATCGTAGTGCTGGACGATGGAGAGATTGTAGGACTTGGAACACACGAGGATCTGCTTAAGGACTGCGAGGTATACCGCGAGATTTACGAGTCGCAGTTTAAGCGGACAGAAGAACAGCAGGCGGGAGAGGCGAAAAGATGAAAAAAGTGGTAAATGAAAATCAAAAATCAACGCTGCGCAAGGTTCTGCGATACATCAGACGATACTGGGGATACCTGGGAGCATCGATCATTCTCGCGGCGGTGACGGTGGCGCTTACCCTGTATCTTCCGATTCTGATCGGTCAGGCGGTCGACCGGATCGTGGGAAAGGGAGCCGTTGACTTTGCCGGGATCTTTGTGATTCTCAGAAAGATGGCGGTCATCATCGGACTGACGGCAGTGGCACAGTGGGTGATGAATGCCTGCAACAATAAAATTACCTACAATGTGATCCGGGATATCCGGACGGAGGCGTTCGACAAGATTGAAAAGCTTCCTCTGAAATATCTGGACGCTCATTCCTACGGAGAGATTGTGAGCCGTGTCATTGCGGATGTCGATCAGTTCGCGGACGGACTTCTGATGGGATTTACCCAGTTCTTTACCGGTATCGTGACCATCTTCGGAACACTGATTTTCATGCTGACGATCAGCGTGCGGATCACGGTGGCGGTCGTGGTGATCACGCCGGTCTCCCTATTTGTGGCAAGCTTCATTGCGAAAAAGACATTTTCCATGTTCAAGCTGCAGTCGGAGACAAGAGGAGAGCAGACCGCGTTTATAGAGGAGATGGTCGGCAACCAGAAAGTGGTGCAGGCATTTTCCCATGAAGATGAGGCACTTGAGAAGTTTGATGAGATCAATGAGAGACTGCAGAAGTATTCTCTGCGGGCGATCTTCTTTTCGAGCATTACCAACCCGTCGACGCGTTTTGTCAACAGCCTTGTCTACGCGACGGTAGGCGTTGTCGGAGCTTTTACGGCGATCGCCGGAGGAATCAGTGTCGGACAGCTGTCGAGTCTTCTGTCCTACGCGAACCAGTATACGAAGCCGTTCAACGAGATTTCGGGCGTCATCACGGAGCTTCAGAACGCGCTTGCGTGTGCGGGCAGAGTGATTGAACTGATCGAGGAGGATGCCGAGGTACCGGATGCCGAGGACGCGGTAGACTTAGAGCATGCAAACGGTAAGGTCGAGCTTTCCCACGTCTATTTTTCCTATGTGCCGGAGCAGAAGCTGATTGAGGACTTTAATCTGTCGGTGAAGCCGGGACAGCGCGTGGCGATCGTGGGACCGACCGGATGCGGCAAGACGACGCTGATCAATCTGCTGATGCGTTTTTATGATGTGAACAGCGGCACGATCAAAGTCAGCGATATTCCGCTGCAGCAGCTGACGCGCAAGAGCCTCAGGGACAACTATGGTATGGTGCTGCAGGAGACCTGGCTTCGGAGCGGAAGCATCCGGGACAACATTGCGATGGGAAAACCGGACGCCACGGACGAGGAGATCATTGCGGCCGCAAAGGCATCCCATGCACACGGCTTTATCAAGCGTCTGCCGGAGGGATATGACACCGTGATCGCAGAGGATGGCGGCAACCTGTCACAGGGACAGAAGCAGCTGTTATGCATTGCAAGAGTCATGCTGTGCCTGCCTCCGATGCTGATTCTTGATGAGGCGACATCTTCGATTGATACGCGTACTGAGATCAAGATTCAGAATGCGTTTGCAAAGATGATGCAGGGACGCACCAGTTTTATCGTGGCACACCGTCTCTCGACGATCCGCGAGGCGGACATCATTCTGGTCATGAAGGATGGAAGCATCATTGAGCAGGGAAATCACGAGGAACTTCTGGAAAAGAACGGATTCTATGCGAAGCTGTATAACAGCCAGTTTGCAAAGACGTCATAGATTAGTTTGACGTGCTAAGTAATAGGATGATAAAATCATTCTCTTCGATTTCAGCCGGAATGTATCTGGAAATTCGGATCAAAAAATGTGGCATTTCTAACCAACTGGTTTTTGCATCTGCGATGATCCGTGTTTTTCCAAGTTTTGAGCACTCCACGGGTGTG